>Ga0256828_1002554_pt1 | contig 10790 bp, 10 predicted proteins | sample CV88metaG_FD_185993 | JGI IMG/M metagenome (GOLD analysis project Ga0256828, IMG submission 185993) | Hydrothermal vent microbial communities from East Pacific Rise, Pacific Ocean - CV88 | ecosystem: Environmental > Aquatic > Marine > Hydrothermal vents | place: Pacific Ocean: East Pacific Rise... | reverse complement strand
CTGGATGATGATGTTATAGAAAGAGGTGTAGAGCATCACTACAGAGACTATCTACAACGACATGATAACCATATCTATATAAATATGCCATCCCAAAAAGAGAGTGAAGAGCCTAAACAGACTACTACAAAATCCAAAGAGGAACATATGCTACTGCCTATTACAGGGAGTGAGTATCTTGAAAAGATGATACAGTTACCATTTCGTATCCCTCCTATATACAAGCAAGATGTTAAAGAGTTTTTGGAGCAGAGATATGAGAGATTTAGACCCCAAGAGCTAAAACCAAAGCTACTACAAAATGATATACTAGAAGAGCCTCAAAACAGAGACCAAACCAATCAAAGGCTTTTGGAGTTTTTTATAACCAATATCCCACCCAAACCACGAAAGATTATCCGTACTATCAATCTGTTTGAGAGTAAAGAGGAGTTGATGAGGTTTTTGGATACTAATCCTATACTATTAGCGAAATTGACTCTGCTAGAGCTATTTGCCCCTAAACTGTTTCGGTTTATGCAGACCAAAGGGTTTGTGAGGATTTTTAATAGATTGGTCAAATGGAAAAGCGAACACAACTCTCTAAGTGAAACCAATAAGATAGCCTTAGCAATATCCAAAGCAGAGTTTGAACAGATAGACAGAGATACATTTGAGTTTTTGCGTCAAATCCTACAACAGCACTACAAAAGCCGAGTAGAGTTTAACCTAGATAGTATATTTGATGAGGCGATAGACGAGAAGCCACTGATAAGCCATATCACATTCCAATTCCAAAAAAGAGCCAAACCAAACAGACTATTTAGACCACTACCACCCAAAAATGAGAAGCTATTTTTTGATAGGATACTAAGCAGTGATGAGCTGTTATGGAGTGATGCCTTTAGAGAGGATGAGAACCTATCTATAGATGGTGTGGTACTAGATAGAGATAGCTTTGAAAATCTGCTCTATAGATTGAGTAAAGAAAATCGTAGAAACTTAGTCCAAAATCCAATATGGCTTAAAAATATATCCATACACCTAAGTGACAATGATTTCAAAGAGCTTTTGATAAGATACAATCCATTTAAAGGGTTAAAAGATGAGTAAAAAAAGAGAACTAATAGAGATAATAACCAATCGACTAAATCCTAGATATAGAAAAGAGATAATACCTATATCTGATGATATTATCCCTCGTGATATTTTGGATGGTAGTGAGTTAGAGGGGGTTAATCTAAGGGGATTGGATATAAATCAAAAGGCTTTGGATATAGATAGTGATAGTTTAAAAGAGCTTCCTCAAATTGGATTAAATTCTTTTATAAATACTATAATTAAAATAGATAATATTACTATTGCTTGTGGAGGATTGGATAGAAAAGTAATTTTACTAGATATAGGTGATAAAGATAATATTAAAAGTTTAGGAGTTTTTGGATTTGAAAATGAGATAAAAACTATTATTCGTATAGATAGTACTACTATTGCTTGTGATGGAGCAGATGATAAAGTAACTCTATTAGATGTAAGTGATAGAGCTAATATTAAAAGCTTAGGAGTTTTTGGATTTGAAAATGAGATAAAAACTATTATTCGTATAGATAGTACTACTATTGCTTGTGATGAAGCAGATGGTAAAGTAACTCTATTAGATGTAAGTGATAGAGCTAATATTAAAAGCTTAGGAGTTTTTGGATTTGAAAATGAGATAAAAACTATTACCCTCATAGATAGCACCACTATTGCTTGTGGGGGATTTAATAAAAAAGTAACTTTATTAGATATAAGTGATAGAGCCAATATTAAAAGCTTAGGAGCTTTTGGATTTGAAGATTCGGTAAATACTATTATCTCTATAGATAGCACTACTATTGCTTGTGATGTAGGAGATAAAAAAGTAACTCTATTAGATATAAGTGATAGAGCCAATATTAAAAGCTTAGGAGCTTTTGGATTTGAAGATTCGGTAAATACTATTATCGCTATAGATAGCACTACTATTGCTTGTGGGGGATTTAATAAAAAAGTAACTTTATTAGATATAAGAGATAGAGCCAATATTAAAAACTTAGGAGATTTTGGATTTGAAAGTATAATAAATACTATTATTCCCATAGATAGCACTACTATTGCTTGTGGTGGATGGGATAGAAAAATAACTTTACTAGATATAAGTAATAGAGCCAATATTAAAAGCTTAGGAGTTTTTGGATTTAAAGATTCGGTAAAAACTATTATCGCTATAGATAGCACTACTATTGCTTGTGGTGGATGGGATAGAAAAATAACTTTACTAGATATAAGTAATAGAGCAAATATTAAAAACTTAGGAGATTTTGGATTTGAAAATATTGTATTAACCATTACTCCTATAGATAGCACTACTATTGCTTGTGGGGGATTTAATAAAAAAGTAACTCTATTAGATATAAGCGATAGAGCCAATATTAAAAGCTTAGGAGATTTTGGATTTGAAGATACTGTATGGACTATTATTCTCATAGATAGCATCACTATTGCTTGTGGGGGATGGGATAAAAAAGTAACTCTATTAGATATAAGCGATAGAGCAAATATTAAAATCTTAGGAACTTTTGAATTTAAAGTTATTGTATGGAGTGTTACTCCTATAGATAGTACTACTATTGCTTGTGGGAAAGGAGATGGAAAAGTAACTCTGCTAGATATAAGTGATAGAACTAATATTAAAAATTTGGGAGCCTTTGGATTTGAAGATAGTATAGAGACTGTCACTCCCATAGATAGCACTACTATTGCGTGTGGGGGAAAAGATACAAAAGCAACTCTATTAGATATAAGTGATAGAGCCAATATTAAAAGCTTAGGAGTTTTTGAATTTGAGAATAGTGTAAGAACTATTACCCTCATAGATAGCACCACTATTGCTTGTGGGGGATATGACAGTAAAGTAACCCTACTAGATATAAGCAATAGAGCCAATATTAAAATCTTAGGAGATTTCGGATTTGAAGATAGTGTATTCACTATTACCCTCATAAATAGCACTACTATTGCTTGTGGGGGATTTGATGGGAAAGTAACTCTACTAGATATAACCGATAAAACCAATATAAAATTTATAAGTAGTTATATGCCCTTAGAGCCAAATATATATGAACTTCTCAATCCAAAAGAGTGGATATTGGTCAATAAAGAGGGGTGGGAGTTTGACAATGATGAACAACTCTACCGATACGCAAGACTCTATGACCCAAAGAGCAAAAAGCTTGTGCCATATTTTGATGTAGAGGGGGATAGAGTGGTGAGGTCGGAGGATGGGGGGAGGCTTACTATTAAACGAATAGTGAATGGTGAATAGTGAATAGTTTTTGGATTAAATTTTAATAATTTTTATTTTTAAAAATATTCAAAATTACAATTATTTCTCTATCTATTAAATAAGGGATAACATACCCTTTGTAGATTAAATCTCTAATATTCTCATTTTTATGAAAAAGTGACTGTCTGAATTTAAAAGGCATATATGAGAGATTGTCTATTTTCTCCTCTAGCTCACTATCAAAAATAATAGCTTGAGAGATACTATCCTCTGCAATATTTTCCAGAATATTTTGCAAAGAAGAGATAAAAATTTGGTCTTTAACTATTTGCATGTTTGGATTTTAAATCTTCCATAAATTTACTCATAACTATATTTGATTCTGCTTTATTTAATAGAGTTGCAGAACCATCATAATAGCTTTTTACTTGCTTTGCAATAATCTCCTGTTGAGCTTTTAGTTCTAAATTATCATCTTTATCATACATCATTATAAGTTTTACACGACTATTACTTGCTATATTTTGGTACTCTTTTGGAATCTGTATCATACCATTTACAATAGAAGCCTGAAATTCAACTGCATACATATAAACTCCTTTTATGGCTTGTTTTACTAAATTATATCTAATTTATATAAAACGGTAATAAATAAATAGAGAATTAATGATTATCAAAATCCTCTAAATTCATTAGCTCTCTAAGTGCTTGTGTAGGTTTTTGAGGTCTGTTTAAAATCTCTTGAAATCTGCTCCACTCTTGATTGGATAACATTAAAATTCTATCCTCCTTTTGTATCTCTTTTGCTCTTTGAACTGCTGTAGAGATGAGAAAATTACTCAAATCCATACCCAATGAGTTTGCTACCTCTTGTAGTAGTGCTTTTATATCTTTTGATGTTTTAAACTCTATTCTTGCATCTTTTAAATCATTAGGTCTGCTCATTTTAAATCCTTGTTACGACTATCAATTTATTTATTACTTATTTAATTCTAAATATATAGCCACTATATAATATTCCCTTGTAATCGTATTAACTCTGAATAATCTCCACTATCAGCCATTTTTAAAGCCTTGATATATCTATCTCTATGTCTATTCTCTTTTGATAATAAGTTTTCATTCCATCTAGTTGGTTGTAATCCATTTTGTTTTAGATAGATATTGGCTAACATTCTTGACCATCTACCATTACCATTAAAAAATGGATGTATTTGTACTGCTCTGTGGTGAAGTCTTGAAGCTATTTCTATAGTTTCAAAGCTTTTATACTCATGCCAAAATGCCAAATCATCAACAAGTTTTTTAATCTCTGTTCCTACAAGATAGGCTTTTACTCCTATACTTAGTTCTACATGTCTTAATTTTCCTGCCCATTCCCATACATCACCAAACATATCTTTATGCAATGTCATAAACCAATCATAAGAAAAAGGAGCTAGTTTTTTATCAGGTACGGCTGAGAGATATTTTAGCGTGGCTTTTGTAATATTTTTGGCTTCATAGAGATATATTTCATTCATTGTATATAATTTTGATGTATCAAGCTTCAAACCTGAAATATCATCAATATATGTAGCATCTGCTATTTTTGTTTTATTTTTCATACCTTTTATAAATCAACTAGCCCATAAGTTTTTTTGATACTCTCCATAGAGAAACTCATTTTTGGTCTCTTCTATTAAGAGATTAATATCTTTTGCTTCTAATCCTTGCATTTCAAGAGTTGATGTATCTTGAACCAAAGAGACAATATATAAAGCTTTTTCTTTTGCTCTATTCTCCTTGAGAGTATCTATATCAACAATCTCATTTCCTGCAAAATCTAAACCCATAACATTAGTTATTTTCTCCAGAGTACTAAGTTTTACATCTTCTCCACTAAAAAATCTCGTAACTGTTCTATTTCCTAATTTAGAGAGTTTGGATATATTATCAATGGTTAAACCTATTTGCTTTTTTCTTCTTTTTACTTTTTCTAATAGATGTACTCTTTTCATGATATAAACCTTGGTTACTGTTTTTTTACATTATGCCATAAATGGCTTAAAAAAACAAAATTTTTCTCAAATATCCAACCCCCTCTTCAAAAGAGCCAACTCATAAAGTTTTTCATACTTTTTAGCTGACACTTCCCAATCAAACTTATCACTCATACCATTTTTGATTAATTCTATAAATTTTTTTGGATGGTTATAGTATATATCTACAGCCCATCTTACCGTACCCACTAGAGCCTCTTTTGTAGCTTGATAAAATTTAAATCCATTTGGTTTATTTGTATAGTTATCCAGATTTCTAATCGTATCATCTAACCCCCCAACAGCTCTAACTATAGGAGGAGTACCGTATGCTAGTGAGTATATCTGATTGAGTCCACATGGCTCAAACAGGCTTGGCATCAAAAACATATCACTTCCTGCTTCTATTTTGTGGGCTAACTCATCGCTATATCCTATATATGTGGCAAACTTTTGTGGGTATCTTTTGGCTACATCACTAAAAAATCCCTCTGCCCACTTCTCTCCACTACCTAGTATTACTATCTGTATATCCATCTCTAGTAGTTCCCAGATAGCTTGAGAGATTAGCTCTATACCTTTTTGAGTGGCAAATCTACCCACAAATCCAATAATAGGAACTTCGCTCTTTTGTGGTAGGTTAAATATCTTTTGTAAATCTTTTTTGCATATCTGTTTGCTTTTTAGGGATTTAAAATTATAGTTTTTGGCTATATATTTATCTTTTTTGGGACTCCACTGGTTATAATCCACACCGTTTAAAATCCCAAATAGTAGCTCTCTTTTTTGCAAATAACTCTCCAATCCCCATCCAAACTCTGTTGTGGTAATCTCTTTGGCATATTTTGGGCTAACTGTATTGATAACATCACTTTGAGTTATGCCTGATTTTAAAAAGTTGACCCCTCCAAACTCCTCTAAATTATCAGGTGTAAAACTCTCCCAACCAACTTGAGCTATATCTATAATATCATTTCCAAATTTTCCTTGATGTTGCATATTATGAATGGTTAAAACTGTAGCACTATTTTTAAAGTGAGGCTCATATTGGTATTTGGATTTTAGCAATGTAGGGATAAGTGCTGTATGCCAATCGTTTGCGTGGATTATATCTACTTTGAAGTCTAGTTTTTTAGCCAACTCAAATGAAGCTTTGCTTAGAAATATAAACCGTCTATCATTATCATCATATGACACACCACTATCATCTGTATATAGATTAGCCCTACCGAAATATAGCTCATAATCTATAAAATATATCTCAACTCCATCTATCTTGTCAACCAAAACCTCACACCAAAACTCACCCAAACTTCCCATATGTACACCCATCTCTCCTAATGAAGTTAGTTTGGTTTTATCGATACTATAGTATCTAGGCATTACTATTTTGATATTGTGTCCTAATTTTTTTAGAGCCTTTGGCAAAGCCGAAGCCACATCAGCCAATCCACCACTTTTTGCATATCCTGCCACTTCACTTGCTACAAATAGTATATTCATTTTTTTCCTTTTAAATTAATATTTTACAACCCTCTAGGGGAGCATGGTCTATTTTGGTCTGCACAATTTCCAATCCATCCAAACTAGCACCAAAAGCATATTTTGAGATATTTTTTTGAAGATACTCTACCAAAAAACTATTAGACTCAACCACTCCACCACCTAGTACTAAAATCTTGGGATTAAATAGAGTAACCAAAATAGAAGCACTATATAAAAATGCCTCTAAAAAGTTATGGTATAAATCTTTTGGTAGTTCATCTAGCTTTTGAAAATCACCATTTAGATACTCTGCCCACTTTTTTATAGCACCACCACTACAAAAAAGCTCTATACAGTTATCTTTGCCACATCCACAAACAAAAGGAGCCTTTTTAAATGGTATATGTCCTATCTCTGTAGCTACCCCTCTGCTTCCTTTGATTAGCTGATTATTGCTAATAACTCCTGCACCGATACCAGTTCCTATATATAGAGCCACTATATCGCCACAACTATAATAATCACTCTGAGCCAAAACAGCACAGTTTACATCATTTTCTACTCTAAATTTTATATTAGGATATAGAGCGTTTAAATCAAGTTTATCTATTTTGATATTTGGAGCTGAGTATATAATATTGTCTCTAACCTCTCCTGCAAATGAGATATATACCCCTTGGATTGGATATTGTGCTATTAGTCTATCCAAAAGTGATATAATGTCTCTATCTTTGGTATATACTATTTTGTTGTTATCTAGTTGGAACCTTGTGTGGGTTCCTCCTATATCTATATATAAATTCATATTTTTATTATGAGATGTGTATTATCTCTCCTTTTTTTATATTACTAATACAACTTGTTATCTAAGCAACTTTTTTCTGTAAAGATATTTCTGCACTTTGTAAAATATATCTAAAATGTTTTTATTATAACAGAGAAATCTTATATTGCTTTATAAAATCTCTTTATCTCCTTCTCTACCTCATCTATATCAATAGCTTTAAATCTAATCTTTAAGCCAATAGGCAAAACCGTGCCAATTTTGGGATACCAACCTATAGTTTGTCTGTATCAGTTTTATAGATTTGTTATATTAGGGCATAATAAGCCCATCAAACCCCATCTGATAGATACCAAAGCTCTCTCCCATATCGCAGTTTAGTTTTATATAGTTACTATCTAAACTCATCCAAAACCCTCTTGATAAATTCAGGCTCAACAGGATTGATATACATATCATTCATTACTTCAAATCCTGCTAGATTGAAAATTCTAGGTCTAATACGGATATAAAATAGATGAAACCTCTCTATAGAGTCAAAAAACTCCTCTGTATCAAAAGCACTATTAATAGGTGGTTCAAAAAACTCAATATTAAAATCAAACTCTCCTATCTCTTTATGGAGAATATCTATACTCTTTTGCAAAATAGTAGCCAACTCATCTAAATTTGTATCATCCAAATTAACAAAAGAGAAAAAATCATCTACTGTTGTAATCATAACCTCAAAAGGAAATAGTGAAGCATAAGGCATAAATGAGACAAACTTCCCATATCTAAATAGCACTCTTTTATCCTCTTTTATCTCCTCTTGGATAATATCAGCTAATAGTTTACTACCATGTTTTTTATAGTAGTTATACTCTCTAAGGAGTAGCTCTCTTTTGGATATAGGAACTATAGGCATACCAATAATCTGTGTATGAGGGTGAGATTGACTAGCCCCTGCATTTACTCCATAGTTTTTAAATATAGATAGATATTTTACTCTTATATCTTTTTTAAGGTCATCTACTCTAGTTTTTATGCTTTTGAGTAGATAAAAATACTCTGTTGATTGAAACTCAAATATAGAGATATGTTTTGGAGTATCTATAATAACCTCATGCACTCCAAATCCCTCAAAACTCTCAAAAAAACCTCTATCTTTTGGTTTAAACTCTGTCTCTAAATTTAGAGCTGTATATAGATTTGGAACTACTCGAACAACCCAGCTATCACCCTCTTTGATAGAGAAAATCTCTCTAGTTGTTTTTTCTTCATTTCCTTTGCAAAAAGGGCATGAGGATATATCATTAGTTTTTGGTTTTGAGTTCATATTAAGAGGTTTATGAAATCTCTCTGGGGCTATAATGACATATTGGTTGTCAAATTTGGAGTACCTTATCTCTGACATAAAAAAATCCTTGCTGATAAAACTTATATAATTTTATCATAATATAGCCATCTATTATTAACCTTTAGAAAGTGACTCTTTTCTATCATCTCACCATTATCAAATTTAGCTCGAAAAGTTACAAATGCCTCCTCTTTGCCATCAATAAACTCCAAAATCTCCAATCCCAAAAAGTTAGTGTTTTGACTAAAGGCTAAGATACTCTCTCTCCACTCTTTGATATTATCTGTATAATCAGGATTATCTGGATGAGTAGTTTTAATAATATAGTTGGTATTGGATGTTACATAGGCACTATATCTTGATTTCATTAGATATAGTGCATTGCTAGGTAATGCCCCTTTGTGATAGATTTGACAACACTTTTTGTATTTTTTATTACTTCCACATGGGCAGGTATGGTTTGGACTGATTTTTTTCATATTATACTTAATCCTAATTTATATATCAAAAATATTTTTTTCTATTTTACCCCTTAAATCATAAAATAAACATAATCTCTCTTTTTTATAGATATAATTGCATTAATTTATAAAAGAGAGTTTATATATGAATTATGAAGTTATAGTAATAGGTGGTGGACACGCAGGTATAGAGGCGTGTTTGGTTAGTGCTAGAATGGGTGCAAAAACCCTTCTGATAACAATATTAGCAGAACAAATAGGAGCATCTAGTTGTAACCCTGCTATTGGAGGACTTGCCAAAGGTCATCTAGTCAAAGAACTCGACGCTATGGGTGGAGAGATGGGATTAGCAACTGATGCTACAGGTTTACAGTTTAGAGTCCTAAATCAATCAAAAGGACCAGCTGTTAGAGGTAGTAGAGCTCAAATAGATATGGATAGGTATCGTATCTATATGAGAGATATTATACTAAACACTCCAAACCTAGATACCAAACAGGAGATTGCTACAGCTTTAATTATAGAAAATGGTGAGGTAAAAGGAGTTGAAACTCAACTAGGTAATATCTATAAAGCCCCAAAAGTAATTATAGCCTCTGGTACATTTTTAAATGGGATTATACATATAGGAGACAAACAGCAACAAGCAGGACGACAAGGGGAGTTTGCCTCTATTGAGTTAGCTGAGTATCTAAAAGGGCTTGGACTAGAAATAGGACGATTAAAAACAGGTACATGTGCTAGACTCAAAGGGGATAGTATAGATTTTTCTGTTATGGAACCTCAAGGTGGAAATGAAAAAGCTATACCATTTTCATTTAGAACCAATAAAGAGAGCTTCAATCCCACTCAACTACCTTGTTATGTCACATATACCAATGAGACAACTCATGAGATTATAGAGAGTAATTTTTATAGAGCACCCCTATTTTCAGGGCAGATTGAGGGAATGGGACCTAGATACTGTCCTAGTATAGAGGATAAGATTAACCGTTTTAGAGATAGACCTAGACATCAGATATTTGTCGAACCCCAAACACTAGAGGCAAATGAGTTTTATATCAATGGTATGAGTACCTCATTGCCTACTGATGTGCAACTAGATATGCTTCGTTCAGTCAAAGGGTTAGAAAAAGCAGAGATAGTTAGATATGGATATGCTATAGAGTATGATTTTATACAACCAACAGAGCTAAAACATACCCTAGAGACCAAAAAAATCAAAGGGTTATATTGTGCAGGACAGATAAATGGAACAACAGGATATGAAGAGGCAGCAGCCCAAGGAATGATGGCAGGGATAAATGCCACTCTAAGTATCCAAAACAAAGAGCCTTTTATTTTGGGTAGAGAGGAGGCTTATATTGGAGTGCTTATAGATGACCTTGTTACCAAAGGAACCAAAGAGCCATAT
>Ga0256828_1002553_pt1 | contig 10791 bp, 6 predicted proteins | sample CV88metaG_FD_185993 | JGI IMG/M metagenome (GOLD analysis project Ga0256828, IMG submission 185993) | Hydrothermal vent microbial communities from East Pacific Rise, Pacific Ocean - CV88 | ecosystem: Environmental > Aquatic > Marine > Hydrothermal vents | place: Pacific Ocean: East Pacific Rise... | reverse complement strand
CAGTATATTGTTATCATTCGTTGTTCCATAATTTGCCGTCCAAGCTTTTATGGAACTCTACTCTTCTTCCTCTTTATTTCTTTTTAACTAGCAGTTTGGGTTATATTTACAATTTTATCATCACTCCTATTTAATGATGAAAATACGCTAATAACTGATTCTCTAACATCTAAAGCAATATTTTCGTCTTTAATCAAGTCGATAAACTTATCCATAACTACATCATTTTTATCAAAAGAAAGCAATACCCTAACAATATCGGCTATAATATAAAGATGAAAATCATCATCTTTAATCCAATTAATGATTATATCTATAGTTTGATTATCACTCTTCCCCGAGAAAGCTAATATTGCAACAATTGTTTCTCTATCAGCGACATTAGTATCTTTATCGTTCATTAAATCAAGAAGCATATTTATAATCTTATCACTATTTCTACCTATAGAAAATGCTATCTCTGTAAGTTCCCATAAAGAAGATTTTCTCTTTTTAATTAAATTAATAATTGCATCTATAAACTTATCATCACTTCTATTAAAAAAAGACAATGCTGTTATAAAATCGCTATATCCATCTAAGTCAATCAAATCAATGAGCATATATATAAAACTATCATCTATAAAATGTTCTACATTATATATATTTTCTAATATCAGTTCATTTTTATCTTTTGAATTAAACCATTTTATTGTTACATCATTTATATATTGTATTCTTTTTTTATCTAGTTTTTCTTTCTTTATACTACTGACCGTAATCATAATAAGTAAAAATTCATAAACCCCTACCAAATCCTTAGGCTCACTCTCAATCTCTTGTAACAAAAACTCCTTATCCTCAATCAACCCACCCAAAAAAGCAAAAAACATTTGCATATGAGGATAAAACTTCCAATCTTGTATAATCTCACTCTGCTCTTGTGGTTCAAGTTTAGAGACATACAGAGCAGAAAAATACTCTTGAAAAGTCAAGTGAGGAAACTCAAAACGGTTATCAAGCAAATCTTTCTCTTTAGCATCTGATTTTAAAAAGCCTGAATAAATAGTACTATCTTCAAAAAAATCAATATCATCAATAGAATCTTCTATAAAATCCCCATCAAAAAGTATGGTCTGTTTTGTAAGTCCTTCAAAAGCAAGTTTACCTAACTGCTCTTGTATCTTTTTTCTATTTTTTCGAGTATAGACCCGTTTATCATCTTTGTTGGCAGAGTGTTTTTTTAACATATTTTCAATAACTTGACCATAAAGTTCAGTCATGGTCATATCTGTACCAAACTCTTTCTGCTCCCATAGAGAACAAATCATCTCTAACATCAAAGGGATATATCCAATATGCCTAATACTAATATTGGTCTGCAAAAAAGCTTTTAGAGATTTAGCTTTATCCTCATTTTCTTTGAAAAAAGTATCTATATATTTCTCTACATCCTCATCCGTAAAACCAATGGTTTCAAAATACTCATCTACTCTAAAATCATTCTTTTGATACCCATAAGGGCGAGTGGTTATAATATAGTGACTCAAATCATAATGCTCTATCTCATCTCTTAATATCTTTTTCTTATCACCATCTAACTCATCATAACCGTCAAAAAGAAAAAGTGTTTTATTTGTATCAAAGTCTATAGTTATACTTTTTTCATCAAGGCTATAATAATAGTCACGAATAGCACCCTTTATACCATCTTTTTTCCATTCACGAAGAGGAATATAAATAAGATATTCAAACTCATTATATAGCTCTCTTTTTGCCCACCTATAAGATATGTATTTACAAAGTGTCGTCTTACCAATCCCTGCTTTTCCATAGATGAGTGATTTATTTGATTTGTTAACAAGCTCTTTTATCTCTATGGGTTCTTTTGGTTTATGTATCTCTTCATAACTACTCAAAAGAGCTTCTCTGTTTATAGTTTTATCATTACGCTTTTCTTCTTTTTTCTCTTTGATAATGGCTAGATTTACGAAAATATCATCTATGGGTTTTGGAGTTTCGGTGGTTAAGAGAGAAATAGTACTAAATTTTTTAAGATAACTATTCTGTAAAATAGCAGGAGTCAAAATAGGATTATCAATAAATAAAACCCCTGTAATTTTTATAATTTGGTCATCACTCAAACTAAAAAGTATATTTTCTAAATCACTAGCCGTTATAAATTTAGACTCATCTAACCCATTGTCCTCTTTTATCTGCATCAAAAGCTGTTCAGAATCAGCATTAACACCTTTGTATTTGTCATTGACAACAAAGTAAAACTCTTTTACATCTGACCATTGCTCAATCAAACCACTAGCATCATCTTTTATCTTTTTAATAAGTTTAGGATAAGAGTTTTCTATATTTTCAGGAGCATAGACTTGATAAAAAATACCTCTACTTGGAATGTAACCATCGTTTTTTCTATCACCAATATTTCCCCAAGGCTTAATAGACCTAAAATCAGGCTCTTTATATCGCATAATTTCAGTAAACAAATCTTCAAATGCTTGGTTATCTGCTTTGAGAATTCTATTTTCAAAAAATATTCTGGCTTGTGCTTTTTGATTGGCTGTCATTCTCTCCCTTTTCATCTTAAATATATTATAGCGAAGATTTTAAGCCTTTCGGCGAAACTTTTATTTATGCCAATCTTATTGAACGGTGCGTTAAAAACAGCACCCTACGATTTATAAATCCCTCAAACTCAACAACCGATACTCCACCTCATACCCTTTGTACTTCTCTATAAGTTTCTGAGACTTCCCTACCAAAACATTATGATTTAATCGTTTTTCAGAGAGTTTTACTTCACAGATGACCAATCTTTTTTCTATCTCATCAACAGCTACAATGTCTATCTCATTTTGATTTCCACGCTCCCAATAAGAGCCAATATGTGTAAACTCGCCACTCTCTTTAAACTTCTCAATGAAAAGTTTTTCTAAAAAACGTCCTGAAAAGGTTGACCAATCTCTATGGATAATACCTTGTAGACGTTCATAATTTTCTATCTCGATAAGTGATTGATATTTGAAAATAAAACGAAACCAAAAAGCTAAAAAGTTGTCTACTATTTCGTACTTTTGTACCTTAGAGTTAGGCTTAGAACCTATTGGTTTAATACTTTTGATAATGCTGTAATCTTTCTCTAGTTTTGCCAAATAACCTGAAACATTTTTCTCTAAAATCGACTCTATCTCAGTAGAAGATGTTTTAGAAGAGGCGATAAGACTTAAAATGGAGAAGTAAACACCATACTCTTTTCCAAACTCTTCGATGAGTCGATTTTTTCCCTCATCTAAAAAGAGTGAATGGGGTTTTATGATTTCTGCTATCATCTCTTTTTGAGTGAAAGCATCATAGAGAACAAAGAGTTCAATGTACTTGGCAATGCCCCCTGTTAAGATGTAAAAGTCTAAAAGATTTTGAGCTGAATAACTGTTGTAGTCTTTTAAAATGGTCTCTAGTACAGAAACTTTTAGTGGTTTCAAATCCATCTTAAAATCTGCTCTTCCAAACAGAGGCTCTTTGTTGTCTTCAAAAACACGCTTCATCAGTGAGTAGACAGAACCACAGACTATCAAATGAAGATGGGTCTCTTTTTTATTTAAATCCCATAGCTTTTGCATGGTTGCATAAACCGTTGGATTGACTCGGTAAAACTCTTGAAACTCATCTATAATCAGTGTAAACTTCTCTTTTTTGGCAATCTCTAGCACCAAGGAAAAGAGTTCATCAAAGGTTTTAATACTCCCATAAATAGGGATACCCAGTTTATCTTTTATCTCTTCGACGAACTCTTCATAGAGTAGCTTCTCATCTTTTCGTGAGACAAAAAAGTAAAGCACCTTCTCCTTTGAAAAAGGTTGAAGCACCAAAGTGGTCTTTCCAACTCTACGTCGCCCTATAAGCATGGTCATGATAGAGTGTTTATCTTTTAAACTATCTGCTCGTTTAAGCAGTGCTAACTCATCTTCTCTGTTGTAAAATTTCATTATAAAAACCTCCATTATAATAATCTGCATTATTATAACATACATTTTTATAATAATACTACTTTCTATTTAATGGTGTAGTCAGGGGACTACACCACCCTACCTTAAATCACCCTCCTCTTAGCAATAAAAAACCAAACAACACCCCAACAACCAAGGCAAACACACCTACCCATTGTAAGGTTTCTGCAAGTGATATAAACTCTAAGCTCACACCCCAGACCAGTAACATAAGACTCAACATCAACTTAGAAAACAGACTCTCTACTGAGAGTATGGTGGCTCGGTGTTCAGACTCTACTAGCTTGTTAATGTAGTCGTTTATGACCACCATTCTAAAGCCTCTTACAAACTGTTGCATGAAGACAAAGAGAAAACCCCACACCCAGAGGTAGGAACCCATTAAGATGTAGCTCACACCCACTACAAAAGGTAGGAGTATCAAAATGTTTCTTTTGCCCATAGATGCTTCTGCCTTATGAGCAAACTTTGAGCTAAAGGCTGATACCACTTGAAATGAGGCGAAAACCAAACCAAAGTAGACCAAGTCCAACTCAATTAACTCAAAGTAGTTTTGGTACATCGGGTAGACCGACTGGTTAAATGCCAAGACCAACGCTGAGTAGACAATAATCCACTTTAAAGCTTTTTGCTCCATAAGTATCTCTTTTACCTGTTTCAAAAAGGCTTTTCCGTAGCCCTTTTTTAGCTCAACCTTGGTTCGTTTAGGTTCATTAAACGATAAGGCTACTAGAACCATCAGAAAGTAAAATGGCACAGAGGCGTAGATGGTGTAACGCATACCGAAACTGTCGGCTATGACTCCACCTATCACACTCGAAAGCCCCACCATCATGACGTTGTAGAACTGCATGTTTCCCCACACTTTGGGGTACTCTAGCTCTTGGTTCTGCTCTTTCAGACTCTCATAGACCAGTGCCGAGTTGGCTCCTGAGTAGAGGGCAATACCAAAGCCCATCACCACTTCGACCAGCATGAATGACCAGAAACCATAGGCAACACTAAAAGCTCCAATTCCTAAAACCTGCAACATCGCACCTGCCACCATACTGGCTTTTCGTCCGTAAACATCAGCAAAGTATCCAGTAGGGACTTCAAGCAGTACCATGCTCATGGCAAAGGCTATCTGTAGGTAAAAAATCTCACTGTGGCTTACACCATTTGCCTCTTTGAACAGCATCAACACAGGAGCGAAAAAAACCACCCCTGCAAAGAGTTTAAAGAGGTACATCTTTTGTATGTTAGAGGCTACGCCTCCTTTTTGTAAAATAGTCATTGTCTGACCCTCGCATTTTTAATCCTTTTTATAAAATAGACTTCTTTAGCGTACTCTATAGTACCCATTAGGGTCATAGATAAAGTAACTGTCTTCAGGAGACAATCGTTTTAGGTAGACAAATGGCTTACCATCTGCTCCTATCTGCTCAAGCTCTTTTGAAACTTTTTTATGAGAAAATTCTGTTTTAGAGCTATGCTTTTTAGAAGATGTCATATGTAACATTTCTCTATTACTCTCATCCTCATCCATATGCTCAGTTTCTTCTTTATAGGTAGGGTTAACCAATACAGATTGCTCTTCTATACGTTCAACAATATTGTTAACCCATTTAAGTTTTTGTGCTTCCAAAGCGAACTCACTCCAATCACCATGAGAGGAATGTTTATACATCTCTTCTCTAAACTCTTCAAGTCCCATTCCCATTTTTTTAGCAATAGGCTCTCCAAAAATTTTCCACCATCGCTCAAGACTCTCATAACTCTCTTTTTGCTCTGTTAAGTTGTAACCACCATACTGAAAAGTCATAGGCTGATGATGAATCATCATGGCTCCTGGATAGGCAAATGATTTATCTGCCAAAGTTACAATAATCGCCGTCATAGATGCTGCATATGTTTTTAAAACCACATAAATAGGAGCTCTACTACTCTTCATCGCCTCGATAATTTTATATCCTGCCATGGCTGAACCACCTGAAGATTTATCAATCACTATAAAAATAGGTTTACGACTATCTTTGTTATTAAAATAGTTTATCTCATTGCTTATCTCGTCTGCAACATCATCATCAATGGTTCCGTTAAGAGCTATACGTCTATCTGAAATAAGCAATGTTTTTTTATCGGAAGAGAGAGGATTCAAACTATATTTTGGCTTCTCTAAAATATAGTTTGAGACTTTATTTTTCTTTTTTAAAAGAGAAATTTTAGACTCCAGTTCAGCCATCTGATACTCTTCAGATGCACTCACCAATGCCACTTCACTCTCGTATTTTCTCATTTTAATCTCTGCAAGTGAAGCATTATGCTCTAACGCCATTACCTCTTGCTCTAACTTATCCTTTTCATACTCATATCGCTCTTTCTCAAACTCATAAAGCCTCTTCTCTTTTGCATACTTCTGCTCTTCTATGTAGGTATTTTTTTCATCTTTTAGTTTTTGAAGTTCAAACTTCTCTTCAAGAATCTCTTTCTCCCACTTTATCTTCTGAAGCTCTTCAAGCAACTTTTTATTGGAGTTTTTCAAACTACTCTCATCGAGACTACTTAAAATCTCCAATTTCTTTTGCTTGTTCTCTAACTTCTCAATCTCCTCTTTAAAACTCTTACTCTCACTTGTTAAGTTGCTATCCGTTATAGTTTTATTACTAAGATTGGTCTCTATACTACTATTTTTATCAATAGATGAAACAACGTTCAATGATTTAGACTCTTCCTCTGTTGAACCATCTGAACAACCGATTAACACAGCAATACAAATCACACTCAATACAATCTTTGTTTTTTTCATTTACTACCCTTTTTCTTGAAATAAACCGAAGTTCTAGTGACAGTATAGTATGAATGCTTCAAGAAAAACTAAACTGTTTTTCTAAGTAATTATGCTTATTTAAGAAAGATAAACAATTTATTGATGAAATTTAAATGCAATTTTAGGTTGAGGTAGAATTTTGAGGAAAATTAGAAGAAATTTACCCCATCTCAAAATAAGCTAAAGTAGAGTCAAATTCATTAGATATCTTTAATCTAAACGATTCATCACCCTTTTGGTGTATGCTATCTAGAAGCATAAGTACCTGTTCATGAGTAAGTTTTTCTCGTGACATAAGACCAAAAAGCAGTACATCTCTGTGGTACATATTTTGCTCTTTTCCTATGATACTCACACGAAAAAGCTTATCTTTTATATTGATACTGTGAATCTTTATAACTGAATGGTCGATTAAAAGAAGTGTAAAGTCACTATTACTATAAACCTCTCCGTGTATCACTTTGTTACTTGGAAACTTCGCTGTCACAGAGCCATTTTGAATCTCTATTTCTATGGTGTTGTAATGTTGTGCATCCATTTTACTACCATAGGCATAGTTGTACCATTTTCCATTGAGTGCATAGTTCTCTTTTATAAATTCCTCTAAAGTAATGGCTGTTTTTCCTAAATGCTCCACTTCATATGAGAGTGTCTCTATGGTGGTAGCATTTCGGGTAACATGGTTGTCATCTAACTCATTTTTTCGTTTATAAATAGCAAAGTCTTTACCTTTTATAAGTAATATTTTCGTATAGATACTATGCGTACAATCCGTCAACCTTACAACAATACCATGTTCTTCTATCTGCTTAATTTGTTCTATGACCGTATCGGTTAAGAGTGAAGCATCTTGAAGTATAAAAAGGTAAGAGAGTTCTAGCTTTCCCTCTCTTACAAGTTTAAGCTGCATCTCCATAATGGAGTTTTTACTGTCCAGGATATTTAAAGTTTCTCTGGTTAACAAGTAGACTATGGTTGCCTCAGCACTGCTCTCTTTACAGGTATCTTCCAAAGCAAAAAGTATGGACTGTCGTTTATGGTCTATGGAGTAATCACTGTGGTAAAGAGCTTTTTCTAAAAGCTGTATGTAGGAGCGATACTCCTCTAAAACAATGTCAAAATACATATCTTTAGAGAGCGTACTGGTCTGCGAGTAGTGGTTAATGTCACGACTAAGTTCATAAACTTTTTCTGAGAAGTTCTCTAAAAAATACTCTTTTTCATAGTAACAGTTATGCGAAAAGTCATCTGCTATCATGAGGTTAGAGAAGTTAAGTTTATGAGAAAAATTTTTCTCTTCATCTTTAGTCAACATACTAGAACTTAAAAGTGCCATGTAAGACTTGGGTTCTCGTGTTGGAGCGTCTACACACTGTGCTACACCAAAGACCTTTAACTCTTTTCTATAAACATTTACATTATTTTTAAAAATATAATGCATATAATCAAACTGGTTTTGCACTGTTATATAGGTCATGTTATTATAAGTAACTATCTTTCCTTTATACCTCATATCAGAAGTATAAATAGGAGAATTTAACTCAATTATAGAATGATTTTCACTGTCAGGATAGAAGATTTCAAAATAAGAGAGTTTATGTTCTGCCGAGTTAAAAAAGTAAATGTATCTCATCTCATTTGGTCTGTCAAATTTATCTTTTTCTGTTAAATAGACATCCAATCTTTTTTTAAACCGTTCAAAACTCCACCTTTCAAATGCATCATGGTTAAAGAGTTGTGCCCCATTAAATTCATACTCAGAAATTTTAAACTTATGTAGGTGAAAACCATTTGGTTTCTTGGTTCGACCTTCCAGCCAGTTCTCTATGGTTTTTTTACGACTTTTTCTTTTATGGAGAGTAGAAATATCTGTAAAGTATGATATAAGTTTGTCCATATCATGTTCAAATAATCTTTCATAAATATAAACAATCTTCTCTGAAAAATCAATCCAATTCCCATCTGTTTTCCCACCTACCATACTTTCCCTTTTTTCTTAAATAATCTAAATTACCAATAATTCTCTTTAAAATTCTCCAAATTTCTCTACTTTATCTTGAATTATATTTAAATTTCGTTAACAGATGATTTACCATAGATAAAATTATTAGATATACGAGAAAACTCATCTGCTTCTCTTTCATTGATTCTCATGTAAACTTTAAAATATATCTAAGAGGGAGAAGTAAAATGAACAAGTTATTAATTATTCCAGCACTTTTAGCACTGACACTTTTTTCTGTTTATCATCATAAAATAGAGGGGAAAAAGATGTATGAACAGCCAATGATGATGGAAAAAATGGAACAAAAAATTCTTAATGAGCAAGTAGAGATTTATAATGTAAAAAAAGAAAACAACATAAGTGAAGAAAAAGTTTTTACAATAACAACAGAAAAAGATATAAACACAACAAGAGACAGTGATACCACTTTAACAGTAAAAGTTCAAAATGCAAATAATGAAGAGGCATGTAACTTTTTTTGGTATGAGAATGATGTGTTAATAGGAATAGGTTCAACACTTGAACATAGTTTTGAAAAAGGTGAGCATGTTATTACGGTGATAGCTAAAGATGCTGAAGGTCATGAGTCCAATGCAACAACAATCGTGACAGCATGGGACTACACAAAAGTAGAAACTTTACATTTTGATGTCAACTATGGAAATTTAGAATATAAAGAAGTAGAGCTATATGACCATAAAGGTCGTTACATTATAATGGATGATAGCACATTTGCAAAACGTCATTATGTTTATGATGAAGAGGACAATAGAATTGAAAATACAGTTGTCTATTATGAGTATCCTCATGAGAGCAGACAATGGCTCTACACTTTTGATGAAAATCACAACCAGTTAAGTGCTAAAAGTATAAATATAGAAACAGGAAGAACCCTCTACTATACCGTTAAAACTTATGATGAAGAGGGAAATGTAACCTCTTCAAAAAGTGGTAACAATGAAGAGAATTTACGTGATGATTCTATAAACTATGGTGCATACTATGAAGACAATGATTACTATGAATACAACTCAACGCAAGAAGAAAATAAAGATGATAAAACCATTCTAAATGAAGCAGGAAAAATCACCTACAATGAAAAAAACTATGATGATATGAAAATTATCGAAGAGTACAGCTATGATGACAATGGTAGTATGACACAACAAATATCTACCATGATAACTGAAAATTATAAATATGATATTACTATTTATAACTACGATTCTACTCAAGATGTTAGCTCTACAGAACAGATTTATAAAACAGATGAAGAGGTAAATTGTCACTATAAAATAACTTCAACATACAATGAAGATGGCTCTCAAAATACAGAAAAACGAGAAATCCTAGATGGTATATGTTCAGAAGAAGTAGAGGAAAATTCATTTAAAAAGTACATCTACGATAATGATGGAAGAGTAAAAAATATCATCTCATCTTTAGAGAACGAGTCCGATGATAACCTGACCACATTAAAGGTTATCAAAAGTTATACGAATGATTTAGACTCTGAAATTTATTATTAAGTCATTTGGGTGGTTGGTTGCTCCTAGAGCTGATGGGGTTAAGGGGTAAGATTACCCCTTTTATTGATACTTAAGTTCAAATTTTTAAATATAATTTTAAATAATAATAATTATAATCTTAAATTAAGTATAAGCTTGTTAATCTTCCGTTCTAAAATAATATTATGAAGGAAAAAAATGAAAAAATTAATCTATAGTACTGTGACTATTTCCCTGTTAAGTATGAATCTTATGGCATATGATGCCCAAAAAGCAGAGGAGCTTAATAAATTTTATTCACACATGACACAAAAAGCTTGTGCAGATTCAAAACTTTTTATCAAAGCTGACGATACCTTAAAAATGTTACGAGAGAAAAAATTATTTAGCTTTTTAGATGTTAGGACGGATGGTGAAAATAATATTTTGTCATTAAGTGGAGAAAATGCCTTACACATTCCTCTTAAT
>Ga0256828_1002552_pt1 | contig 10791 bp, 8 predicted proteins | sample CV88metaG_FD_185993 | JGI IMG/M metagenome (GOLD analysis project Ga0256828, IMG submission 185993) | Hydrothermal vent microbial communities from East Pacific Rise, Pacific Ocean - CV88 | ecosystem: Environmental > Aquatic > Marine > Hydrothermal vents | place: Pacific Ocean: East Pacific Rise... | reverse complement strand
ATCAAAGTAGCAAGTAGATTTGCTTCATCTACATCAGCCACTGCTATAAACAAATCAGCCTTATCTATAGGTAAGTTTTTGTAAGTCTTTGGATCTTCTATATCACCTTTTATGACAAAGATATCTATCTCATCATCAAGTCTTTCAAGCTTTTTTATATCTTTGTCTATAACTATGACATTGTGTTTGATACTCAATGCTTGAGAGAGTAGATACCCAACAGTCCCTGCTCCTGCTATGATGATATTCATCTTTTACCTTTAGTGTACTATTTTCAAGTATAGTTATTATATAACTTTTAGTTAAATATATAACTTATCTCTTATACTCTATTTTTACACTTTTTATCAGTTGTGGTTTTGTCAAGTTTGTATCATCAAGCTTTATAACTCTAAAACAATCACTTTTTGCTAGTTGAACATATAAAGATACTTCTATCTTATCACCTTTTTTGATATCTGGTACTTGATACTCCAAAATTTTTGTCTCTTTAGCATTTAAGTTATGTTCAAACCTCTTAGTAGCAGTAGCTGGTATAATGATAGGGTGATTGTCTTTTGTAAAACTATATGCAAAATACCCCTGCTTATCTTGGGCTGGGTCATCTTTGTAGTTTTGCCATACCACTTTGCCATCTCTTATGATATCTATCTTGAGATATTTTGCACGAGCTGGTTGTATGATAAGTGGATGAGCCATTTTGTTATGTAGAGTAATTTTGAGCTTATCACCTTCTATAGATACATTGATATCAACACCTTTGGCTCTAAACTCTTTATCATGGATACCCAAAAATTTATGGCTTAGATGAACTCCTCTGGCTCTTTTATCCATCTTCTCTGCTCCACCACTAAGTTGTGGCATATGACATTTGATACACTCTTTACTATCTTGTTTGGAGCTCATAGCTCTAAATACTGTAGTGTTATAGTCATTTAGTTTATGAGAGTGACACCCCATACATACAACTTTGTTATATATAGGGTTTGATAGTGATGAGTGTTTATCACTCTCATCTGGGTTATCAAGTCCTCCATATAGTGATGGCTTATATCCTTTGGCTTGTCTAGCTTTTGTATTGATGTTAAATTTGTGAGATTTTTTCACATATGCTATAGTATGACAAAAAAAGCAACTAACACCATCACTATGTGTTATATTGTTAGGATTGGGTCTGGCTTTTCCATCTACCAAATCTTTGAGATTATCTGCCATAGGCATATGACAAGTTGCACATTCATACTCTTTGGTACTAACATGGTCAGCTATCTTTCTGTGTAATTCATCACTAAAATATGTTTTGGAGTGATAAGAGCTTTGATACTCTTCATATATCTTTTCATGACACTCTTTGCATGAATGGTTATCCAAATATTTAGCACTTATAACGGATACTACCAATAAAAACAATAAAAACAATCTCATAAAACTTCTCCACCCTAAAAAGATAATTTATACATAAGAGTATCATATCTTATCTATAAATTATTTTAATTTGAAATAAAAGAAAAAAGTAGAAGGGGGTCAATAGAGCAAAAATGCTCTATTGTGGAATGATGCCATATATTATGCACCTGGAACATGTTGTCTATGTTCTACAGAGTATGTAAATGTAGGAGTTGTCAAGTTTTCAATATACTTGATAAATTTACCTGTTTTAGAATCATAGATACCAATTCTACCTGTTGTCCACTCAGATATCATTGTCCACTCACCATGGTTAGCTGGTTCAGCGTGAAGAAGTCTTGGTTGTACTGGTTTAGCTACTGCTTTACCAATATGATCTGGCATAGGTAAGATTTTTTCTTTTCCAAATGCTTTTTCAACTACAGGTACTTTTGCATGTTGTGTTGCATCCCATTCTTGAAGTACTTTTTTAGTATGTGCATCGATAAGTTGACCTTTTGTTTTACCAACTTTGATGATACGATCAGTCTCAAGTGTCTCTTTGTTGATTAGGTGTACTTCGTTATAGTTTGCTGGTTTACCAAGAACACAATCTGACCAGATATATGGTGTATGCTCACTAGTACCTACAAATAGTCCACCACCTGCTGTTGGAACTTTTTTCACAACTTCCCAGCTTGGAGATTCCCAGATAACTACAGAACCAAAGTTCATAGAGTTTGTAGCATTTAGCTGTTTACCCATTTTTTTGTTAAACCAAGATGAACCTTGACCTGGGTGTGGCTTAGATTTTTTACCTGTATATACTTTTGCTGCAAGAGTTTTAGTCTTGAAGTCAACGATACCCATCAAGTCACTACCTTGAGAAGCGATTTGGAAGTATCTACCATAATCTTCACCTTCGTTTTCATTCAAGAAACAGTCATGAAGGATTTTACCAATATTTGGAACATCTCCAACGATTGGGAAGTTTGGCTTAGAATAATCTATAATATATACATGTCCAGCATCTTTAAGTGCCATTGCAAAGTATGGTCCATAAGGAGTATCAGCGATACCAGCAACTCTTGATGGTTCTATCTGTCCATCAGGGTTGATAACTCTACTTGTATCATAAACTTTTAGTGGTTCAAGTGTATGTGCATCACAAAGTACTGCACCACCTGGGTTATAGTTACCAGCCAAGATGTATTTACCATCTGGAGAAACTGCTAGACCACGGGATTCTTGTCCAACTTGTACAGAAGCAACTGCTGGTTGTCCAGGTGCTCCGATATCAAACATAGTTAGTTTACCAGAACGAGAGATAGAGTAAGCATATCTTGGGTTTGCTTTGTTTGTTACAGTAACATGCACTGCGAATCCAGCTTTATGACGGCTAAGTACTTTTGCTTTTGTAGAGTCGATAAAGTCAACTAGTGATGCATCTCTTTCTGTTGCAAATGTAATATCTTTTACATTTGCTACTTCAGCACCTTTATAATCTAGTTTACCATCTTTACCTACTGGATATTTTTTAGCCAAAGCATCTACATCAGCTAGTTTTGTCCATGATTTATGTACTTCATCAAAATCAAGTGTAAGTTCTACAGTATTTTTCCAGTCCATCAACCAATCAACCATACCTGATGCATCATCTGGTGAAAATTTATCTTTCCATGCTGGCATAGCTGTGTTTTCTCTACCATTCAAGATAGTTTGAACTAGCATATTGTGTTCTTTTTTCTTCAATGCCTTTGGTCTAAGATCTGATCCAACACCACCTTGGTGGATAGGTCCGTGACACCCTTGACACTCTTTTTCATACATTTTAGCAAAATCCATATTTGATGAACCAGCCATTGCCATAGTTGCTGCCATACTTGTGACTGCTGCAAAACCTAAAAGTCTATGTAACTTCATTTCCTCTCCTTAAATTTATATGATTAACTTACGATTAAGTTAACTCAGATAAAATTCCGGGTCTTTTTTTAAGACAACTCATTTTTTGATATGAAAAGTGTACGAGACTTTTCATATCCCCCTATTGCTATTTTAATTGCTCTAAAGTGTAACATATAAAAACTTACAACTTTTACACAATCTTTTAAATATGCCATTTATTGATGATATCAAAATCAATCAGCATTGAATATTATGACAAATTCTAAAAGAGATAAGATTGACTAATATCAATAAAATGTAAAAAAGTGTTATTTTATCACCATTTTCTCATAATCGCTTATTAACCACATTTTAGATAAAATCTTATTTAAATTATGAACTACTTATTTGGAGAAAACTTATGAATGAAGCAAAATATATATGGATGGATGGTGAACTTGTATCATGGGGTGATGCTAAAGTTCATGTACTAACTCATACACTACACTATGGAAATGCTGTATTTGAAGGAACAAGAGCTTACCAAACAAAAGATGGTTTAGCGATATTTAGACTTGAAGATCATACAAAAAGGCTCTATAACTCAGCTAAAGTTCTAGCAGTAAAACCAAATATGGAATATGAAGTTGTCAAACAAGCTCATATAGATCTACTAAAAGCCAATGATTTTAATGGTAATGTATATATAAGACCACTTATCTATTTAGGTTATGGTCAGATGGGAATATATCACAAAAATGTACCAGTAAATACTATGGTAGCTGCTTGGGAATGGGGAGCATACTTAGGAGATGAAGGGTTAGAAAAAGGTATAAAATGTTGTACTTCATCTATCACTAGAAATCCAAACCGTTCTACTTTTGGTAAAGCAAAAGCAGCAGCGAACTATCTAAATAGCCAAATGGCAAAATATGAAGCGATAGAAAATGGTTTTGATGAAGCTTTGATGCTTGATGAAAATGGATTTATAGCTGAAGGAACTGGAGAGTGTATATTTATAGTAAGAGATGGTAAGCTTATCTCTCCACCAAATGATAACTCACTAGAGTCTATCACACAAGCTACAGTACTTGAACTAGCAAACGATATGGGTATCGAGATAGAAAGAAGAAATATAACAAGAGATGAGATATATATCGCTGATGAGTGTTTCTTAACTGGAACAGCAGCAGAGATAACACCTGTAAGAGAGTTTGACCATAGAGTTATAGGTGAAGGCAAAAGAGGTGCCATAACACAAAAGATACAAGAAGCGTATTTTGATGTAGTGTATGGTAGAAATGAGAAGTATAAACACTATCTTACATATATATAAGGATAAAAATGCCAGCAGATATGAATGACTATTTCAAAAAACGCAAACCATCATCAAATGATAACAACAACAAACCACCCAAAAATGATAACCAAGAGGATTCAAACAGTGGTAGTAGCTCTAACAAACAAAACTATATTATCATAGCTATGTTTGTGTTATTTGCCTTTTATGCACTAAAACCTTTTACTATCATCAACTCTGGTGAAGTTGGTATCAAGATAAATACTGGTAAATTTGAAGAAACTCCTTTACAACCAGGTCTTCACTTTTTTGTACCAGTACTTCAAAAGATAGTACCTGTAAATACTCGTATAAGGATGATAACATATTCCAACCAAAACCACCAATCTATCAATGATGGGTATTCTCACTATGAGGGTGGACTCAAAAGAAACCCAGCCATTCGTGTGATGGATAGTCGTGGTCTTGATGTTTTTATAGACTTGGCAGTTCAGTATAATCTGCGTGCAGAGATGGCACCAAAAACCATCGCTACTTGGGGAACAGCTTGGGAAGACAAGATAGTAAATACAAAAGTTAGAGAGATAGTCAGAGATGTTATCGGTAAATATACTGCTGAAAATCTACCACAAAAAAGACAAGAGATAGCAAAAGAGATACAAGATAAAGTTAGAGCAAAAGTAGAAGCTATACCTGGTAAGCCTGTCATTCTTGACTCTGTAGAGCTTCGAGATATAGAACTACCTGCTAAGATAAAAGCTAAGATAGAAGAGCTTCAAGCAGAAAAACAAAATGTCATGATAGCAGAACAACAAAAAGAGAGAGCCAAAAGAGATGCTCAAAGAAAAGCTGAGATAGCAAAAGGTGAAGCACAAAAACGCCGTATAGAAGCACAAGGTAAAGCTGACCAGATAACTATAGAAGCTAAAGCACAATCTCAAGCCAATAAAATCATAGCGAACTCTCTTACACCTGATTTGCTTCAACTAGAACAGATAAAAGCACAACTAGAGTTTAACAATGCACTCAAAGTAAACAAAGATGCACAAATCTTCCTAACACCTGGTGGAGCTGTACCAAATATCTGGGTAGATGCGAAAGGCAAAGAGCAAAAAGCTATCTCAACACAAAATTAGCAAAGAGCGTAGAGCATAGAGCATAGAGCCAGTCTTGTATCTATCTCTTTTTTCTCTACACTCTTAATATTAGGAGAAATTTATGAACATAGACTGGAACAAAAACCCACTTATACCTGCTATAGCACAAGATGCTACTACCAATGAAGTTTTGATGTTAGCATATATGAATGAAGAAGCACTCAACCTTACACTCTCAACAGGTTATGCACACTACTTTAGTAGAAGCAAACAACGCATCTGGAAAAAGGGAGAGAGTTCAGGACATACCCAAGAGATAGTAGATGTACTGCTTGATTGTGATGGTGATACGATAGTTTTGAAAATCAATCAAAAAGGTGTAGCTTGTCATACAGGTAGAAGAAGCTGTTTTTTCACTTCACTACTACAAGATAAAGTAGTACTAGATAAAGAGGTAGATATAAACTCTGTATATAGTGTAGTCGATACTCTATATCACACTATACTAGAGAGAAAAAATTCAAAAGAGGCTACAAAATCATGGACAAAAAAGCTTCTCAATGACAAAGAGTTACTACTAAGTAAAATCCGTGAAGAAGCTGATGAAGTGTGCGAGGCTATAGGCAAAGAGAGTGATGAGCAAGTGATATATGAGAGTGCTGATTTACTATATCATACACTTGTTGGACTAGGCTATAGAGATATATCACCAGATCGTGTCAAACAAGAATTGGCTAGAAGATTTGGTATGAGTGGCATAGAAGAAAAAGAGAGTAGAGACACATCAAAAAAGTAAAGGTTAACATATATGAGTAAAAAACAAGATTTTTTGAGAAAAATTGTCCAAGAGGATTTAGCATCAGGAAAATATAAAGAGGTAGTTACTCGTTTCCCACCTGAGCCAAATGGATTTCCTCATATAGGACATGCTAAATCTATCAGCATTAATTTTGGTATAGCCAAAGATTTTGGTGGAAAATGTAATCTTCGTATGGATGATACAAATCCCACAACAGAAGATACTCAGTATGTCCAAGCACTCAAAGATGCTGTAGAGTGGTTAGGTTTTAAATGGGATGGAGATGTAAGATATACTTCTGATTATTTTCATCAACTCTACAACTATGCGATAGAGCTTATCAAAATGGGAAAAGCATATGTAGATAGTTTAAGTGAAGATGAGATAAGAGAGTATAGAGGAACAGTTACTCAAGCAGGTAAGAGAAGTGTATATGCTTCTCGTTCGATAGAAGAAAACCTTGAGCTTTTTGAGAGGATGAAAAATGGTGAATTCAAAGAAGGAGAACACATCCTTAGAGCCAAGATAGATATGGCATCACCCAATATGAAGATGAGAGATCCTTTACTGTATCGTATAAGACATGCACACCATTTTAGAGCAGGAAATGAATGGGCGATATACCCTATGTATGATTTTGCCCACTGTTTATCTGACTATATAGAAGGTATCACTCATTCTTTGTGTACTTTGGAGTTTGAAAACAACCGTGACATATATGACTGGGTTATAGATACTCTTGGACTTAAACCACCTCGCCCTTATCAGTATGAGTTTGCAAGACTAAACATCAACTATACAGTTATGAGTAAACGAAAACTACTTGAACTTGTAGAAAAAAAGATAGTAAATGGATGGGATGATCCTAGACTTCCAACTATAGCAGGATACAAAAGAAGAGGATACACACCTGAGTCTATACTAAACTTTTGTGATAGTATAGGGATTGCCAAAGCCAACTCAGTAGTAGATGTAGCACAACTTGAATTTAGTATCAGAGATGATTTGAACAAAAAAGTACCTAGAGTTATGTGTGTGGTAAATCCTTTGAAAGTAACTATAGAAAACTATGACGGAGCTGAAGAGATAGATGCACCTTACTACCCTAGTGATATAGCTAAAGAGGGTTCAAGAAAACTACCATTTGGCAAAGAGATATATATAGACAAAGATGACTTTAGTCTAAATCCTCCAAAAGGTTACTACCGTCTAACCCCTGAACAACCAGTAAGACTAAAGTATGCATATATCATATCTTTCAAAGAAGCCATTACAGATGAAAATGGTGAAATAGTTGAGATAAAAGCCACTTATCACCCTAACTCAAAAAGTGGAGAAGATACAAGTGGTATCAAAGTCAAAAGTGCTATACAGTGGGTAGAAGCAAATAGTGCTAAAAGTGTAGAACTTAGGATATATGATAGATTGTTTAAAGTAGAATCACCTCAAAGTTTAGAAGATATCAATCCAAACTCACTTAAGATAGTCAAAGATGCACTTATAGAACCTTCTGTTATCACTGATAAACCTGATGTAAGATTTCAGTTTGAAAGAGAAGGATACTTCTATGCTGAACCTATAGACTATAGAGACGATGCACCTGTATTTAACAAGATAGTATCACTCAAGGACTCTTGGGCTAAAAAGAAACAACCTCAACCAAGAAGAAAAACAGAAAATAAAAAAATTCAAATAGATGGTGAAGTAACCCCTATGACAGCCAAACAACAAGCTTTGTTTGATATATACACAAAAGAACATAAACTCAACTCTGAAGTAGCAAATACTCTAGCAAGAGATGAAAAACTATCAAACTTTTATCAAGAAGCTATAAAAGAGTCAAACTCATATACACATATAGCCAATCTTGTAGCCAATGATGTAGCTAGAGAGTTAAAAACCAAAGATATACAAGAGCTTAACTTCACACCTGCATATATAGCACAACTCTCTTCGATGATAGATGATGAAACCATCTCTACAAAGATAGCAAAACAAGTTTATGAAGAGATGCTAAAAAGTGGAGATGAACCAAAAACTATAGTAGAATCAAAAGGTTTAATCCAAATAAGCGATCCATCAGTTATACAACCTCTTATAGATGAAGTTATAAAAAACAATCCAGAAAATGTAGCTAAGTTCAAAGATGGAAATACAAAACTGTTAGGATTTTTTGTAGGTCAAGTACTCAAAGCTACCAAAGGTAAAGGTAATCCAAAAGTAGTCAATGAACTAGTAGCTAAGGCTTTAAGCTAATACCTTGGCTACTTGAGGTAGGAGTATATCTTCTATCTGCTTATAAGTCTTCACAAACTCACTATACTCTTTGCCATCAGGGTCTTCAAATCCTATATGTATCACAGGTGTATCTGATGCAAAAGTAGGACATGTTTCATTCGCATGGTCACATACTGTAACTACCAAATCAAAATCTATATCCTTTAGAGTATCCAAAGTTTTTGAGTGGTACTCATCACTCCATACCCCATACTCTTGGAGTACTTTTTTGGCATTTGGATTGACTCTGCCACTTGGGTTTACCCCTGAGCTATAAGCTTGGATACCATCAAGATTGGCATTGATAAGTGCTTCAGCTATGATACTTCTACAACTGTTACCAGTACAAAGGATAAGTACTTTTTTCATCAAGATACACTACACCCTACACTATCAGCGTTGCCACCTGCAAAGTAGTTACCATCGAAACTCACAAGTGAGTAAGTTCTATCATTGCCTAGTGCATCTACCAAACCATCTATACTCAAAAATCCCAAAGAGTCAGCACCTATAAGCTTAGCTACCTCTTCTACAGAGTTGCTAGAAGATATAAGCTCAGCTTTGGTTGGAGTATCTATACCGTATCTACAAGGATATTTGATCTCAGGAGCAGCTATACGCATATGCACTTCTGATGCTCCTGCTTCTTTAAGCATCTTGACTATCTGGCGAGATGTAGTACCACGAACCAAAGAGTCATCTACGATAGCTACTCTTTTACCTTCTATAAGGTGTTTGATAGGAGAGAGTTTGAGTTTGACTTTGAGATCTCTTATCTCTTGAGTTGGTTCGATAAATGTTCTTCCTACATAGTGATTTCTTACTATCCCCATCTCAAAAGGTACACCAAGTTCATTTGCAAACCCTTTGGCTGCTGCTACTCCACTATCTGGTACAGGTAGTACCAAATCCACATCAGCATAGGTTTCTTGGGCTAGTTTTTTACCCATTTGTAGTCTCATCTGATATACATTTTTGCCATCTATGATACTATCTGGTCTAGCAAAGTAGATATACTCAAATGCACAAGGATGAAAATCAGGCTCAAATATCTGCTCACTTACAGGCTCACAACCCTCTTCAAAGATAAGCATCTCTCCTGGTTTGACATCTCTTACAAACTTAGCTCCAACCAAATCAAATGCACAAGTTTCACTAGCTACTATCCATCCACCATCACTAAGTCTCCCAAGGCTTAGAGGTCTGATGCCGTATCTATCACGGATTACAAACATCTTTTGGCGACTCTGTATAGCCAAGCAGTATGCTCCTTCGATACGAGTTAGCATATCTTTGATACGATCCACTAGTAAATCTTTTTGGCTTTTGGCGATAAGATGGACTATGTTTTCTGTATCCATACCAGTTTGAAATATAGCACCATTGGCTATAAGATCACTTCTAACTTCGTGTTTGTTTATAAGGTTACCGTTGTGTACTACGGATATCTCACCTAGTTTGTATCTAGCAAATACAGGCTGAGCATCAAGCACTGAGTCACTACCAGCTGTTGAGTAACGGTTATGTCCTACTGCACAGCTACCTTTTAGAAGTTTAAACTTATCTTCATCAAAAACTTCAGTAACAAGACCTCTATCTTTGATAAGGTGGATTTTGTTGTTTCCTGCTGTAGATATACCTGTGGATTCTTGTCCTCTGTGTTGCATAGCAAAAAGGGCATAGTATGCTATCTTGGCTGCATTGTTTGATCCATATACTCCAACTATAGCACACATATTATATCCCTAAACAGTCATTGATAGCATACATACCACTTGGTTGAGATACTAGCCACTTGGCAGCTCTGATAGCTCCTTTGGAGAATGTCTCTCTACTTGTTGCTGTATGGTTAAGCTCTAAAAACTCTCCATCATTATAAAAACCAACTGTATGACGACCTACGATATCCCCACCTCTTAGAGCCATCACAGCTATCTCATCTTTGCTTCTAGCACCTATCTGTCCATCTCTGCCTGATACTCTTACACTATCCAAATCAAGCCCACGACCTTTGGCTGCAAACTCACCTAAAGTCAAAGCAGTACCAC
>Ga0256828_1002551_pt1 | contig 10795 bp, 9 predicted proteins | sample CV88metaG_FD_185993 | JGI IMG/M metagenome (GOLD analysis project Ga0256828, IMG submission 185993) | Hydrothermal vent microbial communities from East Pacific Rise, Pacific Ocean - CV88 | ecosystem: Environmental > Aquatic > Marine > Hydrothermal vents | place: Pacific Ocean: East Pacific Rise... | reverse complement strand
AGAATAAATCAATTTAAATCTTTTATTCTATTAATTTCTCTTTTAGCTGTAAATTCTTGTTCTTCTTTTCCTTTCTTTATAGAATCTTCTGATTTTTTATTTTTATTTTTTTTATTTAATTCTTGTGAATAAATTTCATACTTTTCTTTTAATCAAATAATAATAGATTTTTTTTCTTCTTCACTTGCTTTTTCATTATCATATAAATATTTAACATCATATCATAAATCGTCTTTTAATTTTATATATAATAAAAAAAAATCTTCTCAAAATATAATTCAAGTTTTTTCTCAAAGATTTGTTTTTATTGTAAAAAAATACTTTGTTCATTTATTTTTTATTTCTCAAGTAACTTCAATTGATAATATAGAATATCATTCTTTATGTAATGCTTTACGAGCAGATTCTTCATTTTCAGATTTAATAATCAAATTAAATCTTTTATTATTTTTTGCTACAGATGCTTTAAAGTTTAACATTATATAAATATTATAATTTATTAATTTTTGTTATTTTAACACTTATTATATTTTTTTACAAATGTTTTATATTTTATATGTTTATATATATTTTTAATTTATTTATTATTAGTATTTAATAGTAATAAATAATGTTAAAAAGTTTTTTACTTTTAAATAAGTATTTTATTAAAAATAAATATAAAATTAATTGTTTATAAAATTATATTTATCCTTTAATTTAGACATTAAAAAACATATTAACAATTTTTTAACATTATAAAATATTATATCTTGATTTACTTTTTTTACTAAAAAGTTATATTAAAAATTGTTTAAAAGAATTTAATATAAAATTATCTTAAAAATGAAAAATATTACTAATAAACTTTTTTTTATCTATTTATTAACATTTTTTTTACTATGAGTAAGTTTTACCTTATTTATAGAGAATTTAGTTGTTAATAAAGACAATGAAAGTAATTCTATTGTTAAAGAAAAACAATTATCAGATTTATTTCTTGATAAATCTTTAGATTTAACTTTATTTTGGAGAGCTTATAATATTATAAAAACTAATTATTATTGATTAGAGTGAATAAAAAATCAAACTTTGATTGATTGAATTGTAACTTGATTAGTTGATTCTCTTTGAGATAAGCATTCAGAATTTATGATTCCTGAAGTAACAAAATCTTTTGAAGATAATTTATCATGAGATTTTGAATGAATTTGAGCAGTTATAAATAAAAATGTTTTATGAGTAGAAATAGATAGAATTTTAAAATGATCTCCATCTGAAAAATATTGATTGTTAAAATGAGATATTATTATTAAAGCTTGAGATATTGAATTAAAGTGATTAAAATTATATGAAGCTGTTAAAAAAATAAAATGACCAGCTTGAACTACTGTTAAATTAACTATATTAAGAGAATGAGAATCTGATTTTATTGTAAAGAATATTATAAGATGAAAAATAAAGATTCCTTCTATTGATAGTGAAATATTTGATAATAATATATGATATATATCAATTAATATGTTTTGAGAATTAACTAGTAAAGATTTTAAAAAAGCATTAATTGATTTAACTGATAAAAATATTGATTGATTAATTATTGACTTAAGAAATAATTGATGAGGATATTTAGCTAGTGCTGTTGATATATTAAGTAATTTTATTGAAAAATGAAAAAAATTAGTAGTTACAAAATATAGAGATTCTATAAATAACAGAATATATAACAGTATCAATAATTGATATATATATAAGTGAAAAATAGTTATTTTAATAAATTGAAATTCTGCTTCTGCTTCTGAAATAACAGCTTGAGCTTTAAAAGATTATAATAGAGCTATTCTTGTTTGAGAAAAATCATATTGAAAATGATCGGTTCAAGCTCCTTTTGATTTATGATGATGAAATTTATTAAAATTAACTATTGCAAAATGGTTTACTCCTCATGATAAGAATATTGATTGAGAATGAATAGAACCTGATATAGAAGTAAAATTTAAAAAAGAAGATTATTCTTTTGAAGAATGTAAAAAAGTTTGAAAATGTGATAAAAATATGAAAGAAGAAGATTTTGAATTATATGATAGACAATTAGAAGAGGCTAAAAAAATATTAAAAAAATATATTGATAATTGAATATTACAATTGACTGTAGATAATTATAATAAAGAAAACAATATTATTAATACTTGATCTATTGTTGAATAAAAAGTTAGTTTTTTTACTAGCTTTTTTTATTTTAAAAAGTATATTGTTATTAATAATTTTTAATTGTATTTTTTATGCTAAAAGACAACGATAAAGCTATTTTTGATTTAATAAATTTAGAAGAAAATAGACAAGAAACTGAAATAGAATTAATAGCATCTGAAAATTATGCTTCTTTAGATGTATTAGAAGCTGCATGAAGTATTCTTACTAATAAATATTCAGAATGATATCCAGGGAAAAGATATTATGCTGGACAAGAATATATTGATAAAATTGAAAATTTAGCAATTGATAGATGTAAAGAAATATTTGGTTGTGAATATGTAAATGTTCAACCTCTTTCTTGAAGTCCTGCTAATTTAGCTGTCTATATGGCATTTTTGGCTCCAGGAGATAAAGTATTAGGTATGAGTTTAGATCAAGGTGGACATCTTAGTCATGGACATCCTTTAAATTTTTCAGGACTTTTATATGAAATTATTCCTTATACTCTTGAAAAAGATACAGGATTAATAGATATGAACAAATTAGAAGAAATTGCATTAAAAGAAAAACCAAAAATGATAATTGCAGGTTTTTCAGCTTATTCAAGAGATTTAGATTGGAAAAGATTTAGGGAAATAGCAGATAAAGTATGAGCTATTTTAATGGCAGATATTGCACATATTGCTGGTTTAATAGCTGGTGGACAATTAGAAAATCCTATACCATACTGTGATGTTGTAACTTCAACTACTCATAAAACACTAAGATGACCAAGATGAGCAATAATTATGTCTAAAAAGGAACATGAAAAAGCTATTGCTAGAGCAGTATTTCCATGAGTTCAATGATGACCACATGAGAATTTAATTGCTGCTAAAGCTGTAGCTTTTAAAGAAGCTCTTCAGCCAGAATTTAAAGAATATGCTGCACAAGTAATAAAAAATGCTAAAGTGTTATGAGATGAATTAATAAATAATTGATTTCAAATTACTTCAAATGGTACAGATAATCATCTTCTTTTAATAGATGTATTTTCTAGCTTTTGAGTTACTGGTAAAGAGGCAGAAAAAGCATTAGAGTTAGTCTGATTATCAGCTAATAAAAATATGATTCCATATGATCAAAGAAAGGCTATGGATCCTTCAGGTATTAGAATAGGTACTCCAGCTGTTACAACTAGATGAATGTGAGAGTCAGAAATGATGGTTATAGCTTCAATTTTTACTTTAGCAATAAAAGCTTTAAAAGAAGCTAAATGATATGATTCAAAACCAGAGGATAAATCAAATATGGAGGTTTTCGAAGATATAAAATTAATTAATAGATTAAATGAATTAAAAGAAGAGGTTTTAGAATTATGTAAAAATTTTAAAGTTTATAAAAAATAAAATTATGGAAAAATTAGTAAGAGATAATATTCCAGAAATTATTAAAAATAAATGAGAAGATTGTAATTATTATATTGCTTCTGAAAAAAAATATATAAAATCTCTTTTAGATAAGATAGTTGAAGAAGCTAAAGAAGTTAAAGAATCTTCTTGTGATGCTGAATTAAAGTTAGAGTTAGCAGATTTATTTGAAGTTATTGAAACTTTATTAGATAAAAAAGATATAAGTTTTGAGGAAATAAGAAAAATACAACTATCTAAAAAAAATTTAAAATGAGGGTTTGATAAAAAAATTATATTAAAATTATGTTAGAATATTTATTTGTTTTTTGAATATCAATAATCTTTTCTTTATTATTTATAAAGTTATTTATAAAGTTGTTTTATAAATTTAATATATTAGATAATCCTAAAAAATATTGATTAAAAAGAAAACCTATTCCTTATTGAATAGGTATTATTTTCTTTTTATTATTTTTTTTATTAAGTTACTTTTTTGTTGAGTATAATTATAAATTATATTTAATATGGTTGTTTTGATGAATAATAACGATTATTAGTTTTATTGATGATAGGATACAAGTTAGTGCTAAAATTAGACTAATAATTCAAATATTAATATGAGCTGTAATATGAATTACTTCAATTAAAATATGATATATTTCTAATATATTTTGATGAATAATTAATTTAGAAACTTTTAATTTTGTTTTATTTGATCATATCATTTATATTATACCACTTATTTTTACTATTATATGGTATGTTTTTATATTTAATGCTTTAAATTGGAGTGATTGAATACAATGAAATACTTCATGAATATCTCTTATCTCTTTTTTTATATTGTTTTTGTTATGATATTTACTTTTTTTAAGAGATGATTATCCTTGAGCTTTAGAAAATGCTAAATTTATAATGTGATCAACATCTATATTAGTCTGAATATTAATTCCTTTTTGGTATTTTGATTATAAAGAGAAAATACTTATGTGAGATAGTTGAACTATGTTTTTGTGATTTATGTTAGCTACTTTAGCTATTATTGCTTGATGAAAAATAGCAACTGTTTTGGTAGTTTTTTGAATATATGTTGTAGATGCTTTTTATGTTTTAATTAATAGAATACTTTCTTGAAAAAATCCTTTATCGTGAGATTTTACACATATACATCATAGATTACTTAGTTTATGATTATCAAAGAATCAAGTTTTATTTTTGCTTTATTTTTTATCTTTGTTTTTTTGAGTAACAGCTTTATTTTTGGATAAAACATGAAAGATAATAGTATTTATAATTATTATTTTTATAGTTGTATTTATAAATAATATATTAAAAACAATTTCTAAAAAAATTAATAAATAATATTATGAAAATAAGAATATATAAATGATTTACATTAATAGAGTTATTAGTTGTTATAACAATTTTAACTACAATATCTGTTTCTTGATTTTGATATTTTAACTGATTTTTAGATAAACAAGAATTAAATTGAGATTTAACTTTAATTACTTCAAAAATTAATAATCTTGATTATAGAGTTAAAAGTAAAGAAATATTTGATTATAGACTTATGTTTGAAACAAATAATTCTTGATCATTAATGTATAAATATTATGAAAATTATTATGATACTATTTATAATCAAGATTTGAAATTAAATTTGTTTACTTGAAGTTGAACAATAACTTCAAATAATTGAGGCTGAAATGATGAGAATGTTTGGCAAATAAAGATTTATGCAAAATCAAAATTATTAAAAGAAGATTTTTTAAGTTGAACTTGAATTTATAATCATAATTTTGATTTATATTCTAGTTATAAAATAAGTTGATATTTAACATGACAAATATTAAATGATATTTATGTTGATTATTTTTCTGAAAAAAATTTAGATAAGATTAATCCTAGTTTTTTAATTTTATCTTCTATAAATTCAGAAGAAGATAAATCATGAAATAGTTATACTTGAATAATTATTGAAAATATAAATAATAAAAAAAGAATATTAAATTTAGGTGATTTAAATGAAATAAATACTGATTTATATTTATTTTTCGAAAATAATATAGTTGAGAGTTTTATAAAAATTAAAAATTAAAAATTATGAAAATTGCTTTTTTTTGAACATGAGATTTTTCAAGAAATATTTTAGAATCAATTTTGTCTTATGATAATATTGATGTTTCTTTAATAGTTTCTCAACCAGATAAATTAATTTGAAGAAAAAAAATATTAACAAAAACTCCTGTAAAAATACTTTGAGAAGAAAAATGAATACCTGTTTTTCAGCCTGAAAAATTAAAATGAAATATTGAATTTTTTAATAAATTAGAGTGATTGGATTTTATTATTGTTGTAGCTTATTGAAAAATAGTACCTATTGAAGTATTAAATGCTCCAAAATTTGGTTGTATAAATATACATGGTAGTATATTACCAAAGTATAGATGAGCTAGTCCAATTCAGGAATCGATAAAAAATTGAGATAAGAAGACATGATTGACAATAATGTATATGTCTGAATGAATGGATGAATGAGACATACTTAATATAGAGGAAGTTAATATAGACATAAATGACAAAACTAATGATATTTTCAAAAAGTTTGAATTAATATGACCAAAATTATTATTACAAACTTTAAATTGAATTTTGGATTGAAAAATAAAATGAAGAAAGCAAAATGATGAATTAGCTACTTATTGTTCTAAAATAACAAAAAAAGATTGAGAAATAAATTTTTATAAAAATACATCTTTAGAAATTTATAACAAATATAGAGCATATTATAATTGGCCGTGAATTTATACATATTATAATAATAAAAAGCTTTCTATTGAAAATTGTTATTTTGACGAAGAAAATACTATTTTTGATGATGATAATTTTTGACCTTGAGATATTATAGAAATTGAAGAATCTTGAAAAAAAGATATTTGAATTATTTGTAAAAAATGAATTCTAATATTAAAAGAAGTAAAATTAGAATGAAAGAAAAAAGTTGATATACAAAGTTTTATCAACTGAAATAAAGATTTTTTAAATTATAAATTTTAGTAATGAATAATATTATATTTAATACATTTAGAGAAATTATAAGAAATAAATTTTTGTCTCTTATTATAATTTTTGCTTTGGCTTTTATTATTTTTTCTATTTCTCTTTGAAAATTAACAATTTGAGATGACAACAAAATAATTATAGATTTTTGACTTGCGATGATAGAAATTTTTTGATTAATAAGTGTTTTATTTGTTTGAAGTCAACTATTATTTAAGGAAATAGAATGAAAAACAATTTTTTTGATTTTATCTAAGCCAATTAAAAGATATGAATTTATTTTATGAAAATTTTTTTGATTTTCATTATCAATATTTTTAGTATTTTTAATTCAATTTATTTTATTTTTGTGAGTTTTATATTTTAAAGATATAGAAGTTACAAAATTAATAATAATGTCTTGAATTTTTATATTATTCAAATTAGAAATATTATTAGCTATTGTTTTCTTTTTTTCCACATTTATGTCAACAATATTAACTATAATAGTTTCTATTATGGTTTATTTCTTGTCTCATTCTTTATCTATAGTTTTAGATATGGTTATTAGAACAAAAAATGAAATATTAATTTTTTTAACTAAAATATTAAATATTGTATTTCCTCCTTTTGAAGCGTTGAATACTAAAGATGTAATTTGAAGCTTTAGTTCTTTTTCTAATAACTTTTTTATATTAAATTCTATTTATTCTTTCGTATATCTTAGTTTTATTTTATTTTTTACTATTATTATTTTTAATAGAAAGAAGTTTGAATCTTAAATATATATGAAAAAAAATAAAATTTATACTTTTTGAAATAAATTGGGTATTTCAAATGAAATAATAAATAAAATACTTTTAAAAATAACTGGTTTATCAAAAAATCAGTTATTTTTGTTGAATTGAATAAATGATGAATATATATGAAAAATTGAAGAATATTTTTCTAGGATTGTTTCTTGAGAACCTATAGAATATATTCTGAAGCAAGCAGAATTTTATTGATTAGATTTTTATGTAGATAATAGATGTCTTATTCCTAGAAATGATACTGAAATTATGGTTGATAAAGTTTTAGAAATAAATTCTAAAATAGATTTATTAATTGATGTTTGAACTTGAAGTAGTTGTATACCTATATCTATATTAGAAAATAATAAAAATATACATAAATCTTTTGTTATTGATATTGAAAAAAAGGCTTTAGAAGTTAGTAAAATAAATATAGAAAAACATTGTCTAGAAAATAAAATTATTCAAATTAATTGAAGTTTATTAGATAATTTTTTATTAAATACAGATATTTTTAATTTAAATTGAGATTTAAATATCTGAAATTTAATTATAACTGCAAATTTACCATATATTAAAAATTGAGATTTTGATAATATGGACTTTGAAACTATGGAATATGAACCTGATTCTGCTTTATATTGATGAAAAGATACTTGATTTGAATTGTATGAAAAATTAATTTTACAATGTTTAGAATTGAAATCTATTTATAATATAGATAAATTATTATTATTTATTGAGATTTGATTTGATCAAAAAGATATTGCTAAAACTTTTTTAACTAAGTTAAATCTAAAATTTGAAATATTTAGAGATAATTGATGAATTGATAGATGTATTAAAATATTTATTAAATAAATTAATATTTTGCTTTAAATATTAATAAGTAGTATAATTAGTATTAATAATTTTTTATATAATATTACAAATATGTGATTAGAAGATTTTATTCCAGATGAGTGACCTTCTGAATCTGGTTGAAATGCAGCAGAAGCTGCAGAGAAATATAAAGAAGCTGCAAAAAAAGCTGCTGCGTGAATAAAAAGAACTACTAAAGATGAAAAAAAAGCTAGAAAATATGATGATTTATTATCACATTTTTTAGTGTTATTTATTAGAGAGAAAAAATATGATTGAATATTAGAAAGTTTATTTAAAAGTTTGGATATATGATATTCTTCAAATTTTATATTATGAATTATTTCTCTTATATATTTACCTATTAGTGATAAAATAAGAGAAATTTCTTGAAAAGAACTTATAAGTTTTAATTATCATTCTGATGATAGTGTTGCTTTTGATGATAGTAATATTGATTTAAATATAAAAAATAGAATTAATGACTGGGTTGATGATATTATTTTAATTTTAACAACAGAATATTCTTCAATTAATACGGAAAAAGTTATTAATTTATTATCTAATTGAGATAATAATATTATTTCATTTACAAAAGATGTTTTTATTTTCTTCTTAAAAGAAAATAATATTAGTATAAATGACGCTAAAGCATTAAGTTATGCTAAGTTTATTATATCAGAAATTAATAAAAAAATTAGTAAAATAGAAATTGAACAAATATAAAAAAATTTGACATATTATAACTTACTAATACAATTTTACGGCCTATTTTATAGAAAGGGCCTTTTTCTTTTCTATAAAAAAGTTAAATAAATTACCAAAATTTTAATTAATAAATATTTGTTATATGGCTAAAAAGTCAACTCCTTTAGATAAGGTTAGAAATATCGGTATTATTGCCCATATTGATGCAGGTAAAACAACTGCTACTGAAAGAATTTTATATTATACTGGTAAAATTCACAAAATTGGTGAAACTCACGACGGTGAATGAACTATGGATTGGATGGAACAAGAAAAAGAAAGAGGTATTACTATTACTTCTGCTGCTACTACTTGTTTTTGGAAAGATTACCAAATTAATATCATTGACACTCCATGACATGTTGATTTTACAATTGAAGTAGAAAGATCTCTTAGAGTTTTAGATGGTTGAATTGCAGTTTTTGATGCTTCACAATGAGTAGAACCTCAATCAGAAACAGTATGGAAACAAGCTGATAGATATGGAGTTCCTAGAATAGCCTTTGTAAATAAAATGGATAAAACAGGTGCTGATTTTGACATGACTATTGAATCTATTAGAAAAAGATTAGCTGGTAATAAAGTTGTTGCTATTCAATACCCAATTTGAATTGAAGATACTTTTACTGGTATAGTTGATCTTGTTGAAATGAAAGCATATAATTTTGAATGAGATTCAGGTGAAAAAGTTACTGAAATAGAAATTCCAGCTGACATTAAAGACAAATGTGAAGCTTATAGATTAGAATTAATGGAAAAAGTAGCTGAATTTGATGATGAATTAATGGAAAAATATTTTGAAGTTTGAGAATTAACTTCAGACGAAATTAAAGTTGGTTTAAGAAAAGCTGTTTGTTCTACTGGGTTATTTGCTGTTACTTGTGGTTCAGCTTTACAAAATGTATGAGTACAAATGGTTATTGATGCAGGTTGTGCATATTTACCTTCTCCATTAGATGTTAATGAAGGAAAATTAGTGGTTATGGATCCAGATGATAAAGAAAAAACTGAAGAAATTGAAGTTTCTGCTGAATCTCCATTATGAGCATTAGCATTTAAAGTTGCTACTGATCCTTTTGTTGGTAAAATTACTTATGTAAGAGTTTACTCTTGAATTTTAAAATCAGGTTCATATGTATATAATCCTGTTTCTGGTAAAAAAGAAAGAATTGGTAGATTATTACAAATGCATTCAAATACTAGAGAGGAAATTGAAGAAATTTCAGCAGGTCATATTGGTGCAGTTATTGGTTTAAAAGATACAAAAACAGGTGATACTTTATGTGATTTAAATAAAAAACTTTTAGTTGAATCTATGGATTTTCCTGAACCAGTAATTTCTATATCAGTTGAACCTAAAACAAAAGCTGATCAAGAAAAAATGGGTATTGCATTATCAAAATTAGCTGAAGAAGATCCCTCTTTTAGAGTTAAATCTGATGAAGAAACTGGTCAAACAATAATTTCTGGTATGGGTGAACTTCACTTAGATATTATTGTTGATAGAATGAAAAGAGAGTTTAATGTTGAATGTAATGTTGGTGCTCCACAAGTATCATATAGAGAAACTATTAAGGGAATTGCTAAGGATGTTGAACATAAATATTCTAAACAAACTTGAGGTAGAGGGCAATATGGTCATGTTGTTATTACATTTGAACCATATAAAGAATTAGATGAAGATGATATTAAAAATGAAATAAAAGAAAAACCAGCTAATAAATTTGTTAATAAAATTGTAGGTTGAGTTATTCCAAAAGAATATATTCCTGGTGTTCAAAAATG
>Ga0256828_1002550_pt1 | contig 10796 bp, 6 predicted proteins | sample CV88metaG_FD_185993 | JGI IMG/M metagenome (GOLD analysis project Ga0256828, IMG submission 185993) | Hydrothermal vent microbial communities from East Pacific Rise, Pacific Ocean - CV88 | ecosystem: Environmental > Aquatic > Marine > Hydrothermal vents | place: Pacific Ocean: East Pacific Rise... | reverse complement strand
AACTTGTTTAGCACTTCCTGGTGCTTTACCAGTTTTAAACAAAGAGGTTGTACATAAATCTATTATGCTTGGAACAGCTATAGAAGCTACAATAAACAAAACTTCGTATTTTGATAGAAAGTCTTATTTTTATCCAGATTCTCCATCTGCTTACCAAATAACTCAACTTTATACACCAGTTGTAGAACACGGTAAACTTAGAATAGATTTTGAAGATGGTTCATCTAAAATCATCCGTATAAACAGAGCTCATATAGAAGCAGATGCTGGTAAAAATATACACGATGGCGATATAAGTAAAGTGGACTTAAATCGTGCTGGAACACCACTTTTAGAGATAGTTAGTGAACCAGATATGTCAAGTGCAGAGGAAGCTATACTTTACCTTAAAAAACTTCATTCTATTATTCGTTACACAGATATAGGTGATGCAAATATGCAAGAGGGAAGTTTTAGAGTTGATGTAAATGTTTCAATTCGTCCAAAAGGTGATGAAAAACTTTATACTCGTGTAGAAATAAAAAATATAAACTCTTTCAAATTTATCCAAAAAGCTATAGAACTAGAAGTAGCTCGTCAAGTTGAAGCTTGGGAAGATGGTACTTATGATGAAGAGATTTGTCAAGAAACAAGACTTTTTGACCAAACAAAACAAGAAACAAGAAGTATGAGAGGGAAAGAGGAAGCTGCTGACTACCGTTACTTTCCAGAACCAGATCTTCTAAAATGTGTTGTTACAGATGAGATGATGGAAAAATACTCACAAATCCCTGAACTTCCAGATGCTAAGAAAGAGAGATTTGTAAAAGAGTTTGGTATGAGTGAATATAATGCTGTTGTTATAACTTCAAGTGTTGAGATGGCAAACTTTTTTGAAACTATGATGAGTGTTGAGGGTGTAACTGCAAAAACTGCGACAACTCTTTTAACTGTTGAACTTCAAGGTAGATTAAAAGGTGAGCTAAACATTACAAACTCACCAGTAGATGCGAATAAACTTGGCTTTTTAGCTTCAAGAATAGATGATAAAACTATTTCTGGAAAAGCTGGTAAAGATGTTCTTGATTATCTTATGCAAAATGATGAAGACGTAGATAGTGTTATAGAAAAACTAGGATTAAAACAAGTTACAGATAGTGGTGCTATTGAAGCTATGTGTCAAGAGATTATAGATGCAAATCCTGAAAAAGTTGAGCAATACAGAGGTGGAAAAGATAAACTTTTTGGTTTCTTTGTTGGTCAGGTTATGAAAGCTAGTAAAGGTAGTGCAAATCCACAAGCTGTAAATGAAGTACTAAAAGCAAAACTTGGTTAGTGTATGAAAGTATTTAATCGTTTTTTAGTAGATATTGCATATAAGATAAATACTTCGGTGTGGTACCAAAAAAAGAAACGGTTTGTTTACAATATACTTGAAAATGATGAGTATAAATATAAAAAATATTTTGATATTTTTATGATAATTCTCATCTTTTCAAGTGTTTCTATACTTATATATGAGGTTAAGGCGAGTGTTCACGACTATTTAAATATATTTAACAGTTATGTGATTTCTTTAATCTTTTTTGTAGAGTATATATTGCGATTTTGGATATCTAGTAGTGTTACAAAAGTTATTATAAATCAAGATGAATATAGTGACTTACTTAGTCGTGATTTTGATCTTTTATTTGTTATAAGACGCATTGTAAAAGATAAATTAGAGTATATGTTTTCTCCAAAAGCAATTATAGATTTACTGGCCATAATGCCATTTTTCCACGAACTTAGACTTCTTCGTATTTTTATACTTTTTAGAGTATTTAAAATTTTTAGATATGCAAAAAGTTTCCAAACATTTACATCTGTTTTAGCAAACAAAAAGTTTGAATTTTTTACTTTGGCTATGTTTGCATCTATGGTTATTTTTGTATCTTCTGTACTTATTTATGTTATGGAAGCTAACAATCCAGATGCAAAAATAACAAGTTTATATGAGGCTTTTTACTGGTCAATAGTTACTATAAGTACTGTTGGTTATGGAGATGTTGTAACTGTTTCAAAAGAGGGACAGTTTGTTGCTATTTTAGTTATTTTAGCTGGAATTTCTGTTATGGCTTTTACAACTTCTCTTTTCGTTTCTGCTTTTACTGAAAAATTAGAAGATATAAAAGAAGATAAAATAATTCAAGATGTTTCAAAACTAAATCGTCTTTATATTATTTGTGGTTATGAGCAAATAGCTAAAGAAGTAGCTAAAAAGCTTATAAATACAGATTTCCAAGTGCTTGTTTTAGATAGTTGCCCTCAACGAACTGAAAATGCAAAGAAAGATGGTCTTACAGCTTTAAATTATAATCCAGGTACAGTTGAAAGTTATAAGAAGTTAAACATTAGTTTATCTATACATGTAAAAGCTATACTTTGTTTAAGAGAAGATGATGTTGAAAATGTTTATACTGCTTTAACTGTTCGTTCAATTAACAAAGATATTTTTATAATGTCATTATTGATGAATCAAATAAATAGAAGTAAACTTATATATTCTGGTGTAAATGAAATTTTGTATGATAAAGAGTTTGTTGGTCTTGTTGCTCGAGAATATGTTGGACAACCTGTTGCTTTTGAAGCTATTCATACCATTCGTTCAGAAAGTGGCTCTATAAGGATGGAAGAGATACCAATTACGGAAAGAGTTCTTAAAAATTTTGGTTTGGTAGAAGAGTTGAAAAATACTAAGTTTAGAGTTGTGATTTTGGGAATACATAAAAAATCTTCAAAAAGATTTTTGTTTAATCCAATAGATAGCACATTGTTAGAAAGTGGAGATTTTTTACTGGTTATTGGTAACTACATGTTCATTAGAGAGTTCAATAAATATTTACTAAAATGAGTTTAAAGATGAAGAAAAAAGCAGTATTTGTATTTGGTTATAATGAATATGGATTGGAAATAGCAAAAAATGTAAGTTTTAAGTTTGATAATATTGTGATTTTTAGTCTTGATGAGATAAAAGAGGACGATAAAAAAAATCTTGATTATGAATTTAAGTTGTATGATATTAGTGAAGATTGGGGTAGTTTAAGTGATGAATATGATATGCAAAATTCTATCATTTTTTGTGCTTTAAGAGATGAAGCTGAAAATATATTTTTAACTATTTCATTAAGAACAGGATTTAATGATACTTTTATTATATCTTTGGCAAATAACCACGAAGATGCTAACAAACTAAAAATGGCAGGAGCTAGTAAGGTTATACCAATAGTTGAAACAACAGCTGGGATTATTACCGATATGTTAAAAAAACCAGTTATAACTGATGTTCTTCATAAAATACTTTATGAAGATGGGATGTTAAAAATAGCTCAAATTAGTATAGATGATAGTAGTCATTTTAGAACTCAGTATCCAGCAGATATAGAGTGGAGTAGAGACCATGGGATTTTGGTTATATCTGTAATTCATGAAGATGGTAGTAGTGAATTTATATATTCTAGCAAAAGTAAAAATCAATATATAAAAGATGGAGATACTCTTGTCGTTGTTGGTTACCAATACGACATTGAAAATTTCAAACGACTTGTTAAGGCATAGTTTAGTCTAAACCTCGTTTTTTTCTTTTATATTTATATTTGTATTTTTCTTGTAAACGGTGTTTTAAACGAGCAATTTTATCTTGTTCATATTCTTCTAAAGATATTTTGTTGTTTTCAATCTCTTCACCTATTTTTACACTTAACATTTCAGATTTTTTCATGGCTAAAATTTGAGATGAAAAGATACTTCTATGTCCAGAGATTAAAAAACTAATAACAGCTGAAAGGGCAGCATAGTGAGCAATATCGATCCCAAAAAGTTCTACAGCCATAATAGTTGATGCTATGGGTGTGTTTGTTGTAGCTGCTACAACACTTACAAAGCCAAGAGCTGCAAAAAGAGGTATATGCTCAGGTGAGATGATAGAACCAAAAAAATTACCACTAGTAGCTCCAATGTAAAAGATAGGAGTAATAACTCCTCCACTACCACCTGCACCCAAAGACAAAGATGTAAAAATAGTTTTAATAATAAAAGTATACCAGTGAAGATTTGTATAATTTTCAGGGTTTTGACTTAAAGCATTTTCTATGGTTCCTAGACCTAAACCGAGATATTGTTGACCAAAAAAAAGTGCTAAAACTACAATAATACTACCACCAATAAAAGCTTTTATGTACATATTTAGTTTTATACTTTTTATATATGTATGTGTTTTAGAGATTATAGTTATAACTGCATCAGATACAAAACCGAAAAAAAGTCCAGCTAAAACAACTTTTGCAATCAACATAAAGTCAAGTGAAACATCTTGAAAAAAGTGTAAGTCATAGTATGTGTACTCAATTCCTAAAAATTGTGCTGTTGTAAATGCTGCAAAACCAGCGATGAACGATGGAAGTAATACATCGTACATAATTACACCAATAATAAGAACTTCAACACCAAAAATAGCTCCAGCTATAGGTGTTCCAAAAACAGTTGCAAAACCAGCACTAATCCCACAGATGACAAGTTTTTTTCTATCTTGTTTTGGAAATTTTAGTAGATTTGAAAGTAGTGATGCAACTCCAGCTCCTATTTGTGCGCCGGGTCCCTCTTTTCCAACTGAACCACCAGCAAAAATAGTTAAAACCGTAGTTAATGTTTTTATAGGTATGACAGATACATCGATTTTTCCAGATTCTTTATGAATAGCAGAGATGACTTTTTCCGTTCCATGACCCTCTGCTGATGGAGCAAAAGTTTTTGTTAGCCAAACTGAAAAGATGAGAGCAAAAGGAAGAAGGTAGTAAAAATCAAAAGGCATAAATCCTCTTGTTGATTCGCTATATGCAAGTATTTTTAGAAAAAGTGTGACGGTAGAACCAATGATGATTCCTACCATAGAGGATAAGAAAACCCATTTTACAACACTGAAAAAAATGGCAGTTTGCTCGGTTATATGTTTTTGAACCATTACATTTTATACTTTATAGTTATTTTATAAAATTGTAACATATTTTAATATCAATAGCTTACTTTTTACATGAAGATTTCAAAATTGTTTATTTTTTTATCTCATAAAATTTTCTTAACCATTTATCGATAGGGTTTATTAGTTTGTACATTACAGGAACTACAAATAAAGTTAGAAACATGGAACTTAGTAGACCACCTATAATGGAGATTGCCATTGGAGCTTTTGTTTCACTTCCTACACCATTACCTATAGCAAGTGGTAACATAGCAAAAACCATAGCAAATGTTGTCATAAGAATTGGACGAAGTCTTTTTTCTCCTGCTTCAATGAGTGCTTCATCTGCATTTATACCTTTTTTTTGAGCAGAGTTTACAAAGTCTACTAGAAGAACAGCATTTTTACCTACCATTCCCATAAGAAGCATAAAGCCTATCATTACAAAAAGTGAAAAGTGTAGGTTTGAGATATAAAGTGCCACCATAACACCTATAATACTCATAGGTAATGCCATCATAATGATGATAGGTTGAATTATAGATTCATATAAAATAGCAAGTATAATAAACATCAAAACAACACTAATCCCAATCGCAACTCCAAATGCTTTGTTGGTTTTTCCCATCTCCTCAGCAAAACCAGTGAAACGGTAAGTTACACCATCTGGTAAAAGTTTAGGTAAACCTTGTTGAGTGTATTTTATAGCCGAGCCTAAATCTAAACCATATAGGTCTGCATAGATACTTACTTGTCTTTGTCTATCGTAGTGGTAGATAGTAGCTTCTGCATCATTTTTTGTAATATTTATAAGTCCATCAAGATAAACAAGTTGTCCATTTTTAGAACGGATTTGTAGTTTTTTTAGATTTTTTAAACTACTTCTATCTATGTTAGAAACACGGAGTGTAATGTTGTACTGTTTCCCATTTTCATTGAAGTGAGAAATCTCAATATCACTTGAAAAAGCTGTATTTATAGCCTGAGCAATCTGGATAGCTGTTATACCTAAACGGTTTGTATTTTCTCTTAAAATTTCTATGTTGTACTGTGGTTTAGGGTTGTCTAGGTTTGTATCTATATCCATAAAACCTTTTTTCTTTTTTAGATAATTAACTAAATTTTGTTTGGCAATTTTTAACTTTTTAAAAGAATCAGATTTTAAAACAATTTGAAAAGGTACATCTGCACCAGCACCTTTTATATCTGGAATGGCAGAAATTGTTATAAACATTGTTTTAAAAAGATGTTTATACTTTTTACGATATTGTTCAATAATCTCTTCTTGTGAAAATTTTCTTTTCTCTTTTGGTATAAGTTTTACATATATAAGTGCTTTGTTTATTTCGTGAGATGAGTTGTAGGCAACATTGAGAGTTGTAAAAAGTATATTTTTATCTTTTTTTAGTTTATCTTCTATGAGTTTAGATTTTTCAACCATAGCTGTAAGAGATATACCCGTATGAGCTTTGATTTTTATTTGAAATTCACTTTTATCCTCTTTTGGTAGAAAATCCATCCCTATTTTTGGGAACAATGACAACGAACCAACAAAAATGGCAATAACCATAAAAAGAGAGATCCATTTAAAGCGAAGAGTTAGAGTTAGCATTTTTGTGTAAGTGTTATCAATAATTTTAAATAGAGGTTCTGTTAAGTTGTAAAAACGGCTTTCACCTTTATGTAAAACTCTAGCACTTATACTAGGTATGAAAGTAAGTGCGATTGTGTAAGATATGATTATGGCAAAGCCAACTGTCATAGCAAAACTTTCAAAAAACTTTCCTACAATTCCACTCATATTGCCAACGGGTACAAAAACTGCTAAAAGCATAGATGAAATTGCTAAAATTGCAAATGCCATCTCTTTTGTTCCCTCAAAAGCTGATTGAGTTTTACTCATACCTGATTCCATTTTTTTGTATATATTTTCAATAACAACAATAGCATCATCGATGATAATCCCAATAGCAAGTGTCAAACCAATAAGTGTCATTTTATTTAGGTTATAACCCATATAGTTCATAAGTGCAAAAGTACCTAAAATAGAAGTTGGTATAACAAGAGCTGAAACGAATGTAATAGTAAAGTTTCTTAAAAAAATAAAAATAATAATGGAGGCTAAAATAGAACCATAGATAAGGTCGAATTTTACATCATTTAATGAGTTTATGATGAATGGTGTTGTGTCTTGAAGAGTTTTTATTTCAAATCTATTTCCAGCCATTTTTTGTAGTTGTGGAACAACCTCTTTCACTTTTTTTACTATCTCAATAGTATTTGTTCCTGAAATCTTTTGTATTTGTAGTGTAACACCTTGTGAACCATTGTAAGATGCATAGCTTTTTGCATCGCTTAAAGTGTCTTTTACTGTTGCTATATCTTTGAGTCTAATGTTATTTTTTATGAGTATATTTTTAAGTGCATCTACATTTGGTGCATCTGAATTGATTTTTAAAATAAATTCATTTGATTTTGTTATGAGTTTTCCACCACCAATTTTTATATTTTCACTTTCTATAATACGGTTTAGTTCTAAGACAGATATGCCATACTTGTTTAGTGCTTCAAGGTTTGGGTAGATTTGTATCTCTCTGTCTCTGTAACCAACAATAGTTACAGCCCCAACACCTAAGATTTTTTGAAGCATCGGTTTTACTTTTTCATCTGAAAAAAGCATTAGTTCTTTTAGGTTACCTTTTTTTGTTGTTAGAAAAAGGTTAATGATGGGTTGTCCACCTAAATCCAGTTTACTTACAAGTGGTGTTCGTGCATCTTTTGGTAGTATGACAGCTGAAACTTTATCTCTAACATCATTTGTTGCTTCATTTATATCTCTTTTTAGAAAAAATTTAACAATAATAATACTAACTCCATCACTACTAGATGAACGGATGCTATCTACCCCTCCAATCCCACTTATAGTTTCTTCAAGTTTATTTGTTACTTGTGATTCAATAGTACTAGGTTCAGCACCAGGGTAGATGGTTTGTACTGTAACTATGGGAAAGTCAATGTTTGGAAAGAGTGATGCAGGCATACTTTTAAAACTCATATATCCAAAGATAATGAGTGTTAAAACATACATCAATGTTGCAATGGGTTTGTTTATGGCTTTTTTATACATAAAATTACTTTTTATCTGTGATTATAGTGCCATCACCAAAGAGACCAACTACAATATCTTTTGCTTTAACTTCGGCACGAATTTTTCTATTGTTAAAGTTTGCATAGGGGTAAATTTTACTTATAGTCCCTGTGTATGTTTTGTTATCTCCATCTATTTTATAGTTAAAAGTGTCACCAACTTTTACTATTTTGTTGTATTTTTGGTCAAACTCTAGAACTAGTTTTCTTTCATGTAAACTTTGGATTTTAAAAACTGTTTTGAGCATCATACCACTAACTGCATCTCCAATTTCTATATCTTTATAGTATATAATGCCATCAAAAGGTGCTTTTAAATATGTCTTGTCATAGAGTGCTTGTTGGTAAGCTAGGTTATTTTTTGCTTTTTCATAGTTACTTAAAACTAAGTCAAATTTTCCTTGGTCTAAAAATTTTTTAACTTTTTTTTGTCTATCTAAGTTTCTTTTAGCAAATTTAAGTGTTGTTTTCGCATTGTCTAGTAGTGCTTTTATATCGTCGTTGTTTAGTGATGCTAAGATATCTCCTTTTTTTACAATGGAGTCTATATTTGCATTTATATCTTTAACTATCCCTCCTGCTACAAAGGCAAGTTTTGCATTTTTTACAGCGACAACATTGAAAGTTGCATAAATTTCTTGTGCATTTAGTAAAGATACAAATGTTAAAAAGAGTAAGATTGTTTTTTTCATTTAAGATAGTCCTCTAAGTTTTTTGAGTTGTAATAGTAGTAAATAGCATAAGCAATTTCTAAGTCATTTAGAGATTTTTCATAAAGTGCTTTTGCTTGTGTTTTTGAAGATAGTGCATCAAGGTATGTTATGTTATCTACAATACCTGCTTCATATTTTTTAGTAATAGTTTTTAAAGCATTTGTTGAAGATTTAAGGGCAATTTTTGAACTTTCAATATTAAGCATTGTTGTTTTAATCCTATGTAAAGACAGCTCGAGTTGCATTTGTTGCTCTTTTGTTTTATAGATTATCTTCTCATTTAGTGCATCTGCTTGTAGTTTTAAAGCTTCTTTTTGTTCATTGAGTGTACCAAAATCAAAAAGCCTCATACTTAATGTTGCTGTTATTTCGTTTTGTTTGTCTAAAAGTGGGATGGGTTGATTGGCAAATGATGGCTTGTCTTCATAACCAAAAACTGTGTAGCTATCTGCTATATTTATATTGGGGTAGTAGTAGCTACTTACTGTTTGGCTTAGGTTTCTTAGTGCTTTTTGTGTGTATTTTAGTTTTTCAATAGAATCTAGTTGAACTTTGTTTTCATTGAGAGATTTTTTAAATTTTGAACTGTCAAGTTTTGTAAACTTTTTACCAACTTGTAGTTCTAAGTTACTTTTTAAAGAGTAGATTTTAAATTTTAAAGATTCTATGTCATAAATATTTCGTGCATAAGCAGATTGTAGTTTATCTACATCGTCACTTGTTGCTAGATTTGCTTCAAAAAAGTGTTGTACTCTTTCTAGTTGAGCTTTTACATCTTTTGATGCTTCCTCTTTGGCTTGTAGTGAAGAGTAGAGGGTTTTTAGGTTGAAAAACTCTTTTGTAATGTTTAAAAACATTAGCTTAGTATTTTCTTTATGTGAAAATTTTTGAGCAGTTAGTTCATTGTTTTTTTGTTTTTTTGTATAAGCTTTTTTTCCACCATCATAGATGTTAAAGCTTATTTTTGCTGTCGCTCCATAAGTTGTTCCAGGGTAAAAAGGTGTAGGGTCATCATCTCTTTTGTAAAATGTAGTTGCATCAATAACAGGATAGTAGCTACTTTTTACAGAGTTTAATTCTTGAACTTTTGCTTGAACAGAGATTTTAGAGGCATTTAGTAAGTTGTTGTTTTGTCTAGCAAACTCTAAAAGTGTTTTTAAATCTTCTCCAAAAAGTATGGCTGGAAAAAGTAAAAGAAATAGTATCACATATATGCCTTTGAAGATTTTTGAGAAGTAATTATACAAGAAAGTTATTTAAAATTAACAATGAGATTTACTTTTTTTTTGTATAATTTCTATGAAACAATGTAAATGATTGAGACTAACCATCTCATTTGCTTTATTGGCACTGTAAGGGTTAAGACTTTTTGTCTTAACCCTTTTTTTTTGTCTATTTTTTAGGCTTTTTGTGGGTAGTGTTGGGTGGGAGTGCTAAGCAAGGACAACATTTATGTTGCTAAAATTATTTACATTGTTACTAATAGTTGGTTATTTTACTAAACTATTTTAACTTAGAGGGGTTGGTTACCCCTCTTTAAAAATCCTCTTTTGTAGCTACAAAAAATAGTTCATTATCTCTTATAGCTCGTTTGTAGTTATTTTTCTTTTTATAAGTTTTATGAGATGTTTATAAATGCTTTTTATATTTGTTTGTAGATATGAATCTCTCAAATCGTGTATATTTTCAAGTGCAAAAAATTTGTCTGTTTGGTTTTGTTGGTCTAGTTTAAATGAGTATATAGAATTAAATATAAAATCTTCTTTGTTTGGTGGTAGAGTTATGGATGAACCTATGTTGCCAAGAGGGTATGTTTCACTTAGCTGAAGGTGGTTTGTATAGAGTAAAAGAGTAGGATTTAGGTTAGATTGTTTTAAAACTTCTAGCAGTGTAAGAGTTGTTTGTTTATGGTCTGGATGGGAGTCGATTTTTGGATGAGGTGTTATGATGATTTCAGGTTG
>Ga0256828_1002549_pt1 | contig 10798 bp, 9 predicted proteins | sample CV88metaG_FD_185993 | JGI IMG/M metagenome (GOLD analysis project Ga0256828, IMG submission 185993) | Hydrothermal vent microbial communities from East Pacific Rise, Pacific Ocean - CV88 | ecosystem: Environmental > Aquatic > Marine > Hydrothermal vents | place: Pacific Ocean: East Pacific Rise... | reverse complement strand
GAAAATGAAGTATATGATGCAAGAAAAAAACTTGGTGTTGAGTTAGAATTTAACGAAGTAGATACATGTTCTGCAGAATTTGAAGCACTCACTCCATACCTTTACTCAACTACAAATATCACAAAACTACCAAATGTCACCAAACGCCATAGTGATAAGAAAAAAGTACTCATCTTAGGTGGTGGACCTAACCGTATCGGTCAAGGGATTGAATTTGACTACTGTTGTGTTCATGCTGCCTTTGCTCTTAAAGAGATGGGTATTGAAACGATTATGTACAACTGTAACCCTGAAACTGTTTCAACAGATTATGACACATCAGATGTACTTTACTTCGAACCAATTGATTTTGAACATGTTCGTGAAGTGATAGAAAATGAAAATCCAGATGGAATTATCGTACACTTTGGTGGTCAAACACCACTAAAACTTGCAGATTCACTGACTAAAATCGGTGCAAAAATCTCAGGAACACCATCAGCTGTAATTGATCTTGCTGAAGATAGAGAACAATTCTCTGACTTTGTAAATCGTTATGGTCTTAAACAACCAGCTAATGGTCTTGCTCGTGCAAAAGAGGAAGCTCCAGAGATTGCAGCAAAACTAGGGTATCCTGTACTTGTTCGCCCATCATTTGTACTTGGTGGTCGTGGTATGAAGATTGTTTACTCTGAAGAGGAGTTAAACCAGTATATGGAACTCGCAATTAGTGTAAGTAATGAAGCACCTGTTTTAATTGACAAGTTCTTAGACCAAGCGATTGAGCTTGACGTTGATTGTATCTCAGATGGGAAAGAGGTTTACATCGGTTCTGTTATGCAACATATCGAAGAGGCAGGGATTCACTCTGGAGACTCTGCTTGTTCACTTCCACCGGTCAATCTTTCTCAAGAGATGATTGAGAAAGTGGAACAACAAACAAAAACTATTGCACTTGGTCTACAAGTAGTTGGTCTTATGAATGTTCAGTATGCTATTTATAAAGATGAGATTTATCTCATTGAAGTAAACCCACGTGCATCACGTACAGTACCTTTTGTATCTAAAGCGACTGGTATGCCTCTTGCAAAAGTTGCTACTCGTGTTATGATGGGTGAAACACTAGAAAGCTCTTTAGCTTACTATGACAAATATGACATTGTTGAAGTACACAATGGTCTTCGTCGTCCACGTCTTAAAGGTCATGTTTCAGTAAAAGAAGCGGTATTCCCTTTCCATAAACTTTACGGTGCAGACCTAGTACTAAGTCCTGAAATGAAATCAACAGGTGAAGTTATGGGAATCAGTTCTAACTTTGGTGTCTCTTTTGCAAAAGCCCAAATCTCTGCTGGTAATAAGATTCCAACAGGGGGAACATGTTTTCTCAGCTTTGTCGATACAGACAAAGAACATGCTCCAGAAATTGGTCGTGGACTTGTGAAACATGGTTTCAAACTTGTAGCAACGAAAGGAACTCAGGCTATCTTAGAAGAAGCTGGTATACCTTGTGAAAGAGTACTTAAAATCTCTGAAGGTCGTCCAAATATTGAAGATAGTATGAAAAATGATGAGATTGCTATGGCAATTAATACTTCGGACAATAATACAAGTAAAAAAGATGCTATTGTGATTCGTCAAGAGGTTCTTAAACGTAGTATTCCATACTTTACAACACTAAGTGCTGCTCGTGCTACTATCTTAGCACTTGATGAGATGGGTGATGACACATGGTCAAGCTCAACAGCTCTACAAGACTTTCTAGTAAAATAGTGGTCATCCTGACACAAACCGACACCACTGTCGGTTTTTTGTCTCAAAATGAGACAAAACTTCAAAAGATTAAATCTCGTCCCATATCTAAGCCCTTTATAAAAGTTTATAAAAACTTTCAAGCACTCGATTTTCGTACTCCAAAATCAAAACATAAACTTCTACGTCGTGCAAAGAAAACAACTTTTATAGTACAAGACACTGCATTTAGAGTCGCATCAGATAAACTTTACTCACAAATATTGAGAGACTCCCAATGGAACTACTCTACATCTGCCAATGAATCTGGTAAAGAGTACAATAGAGATTTTTGTGAAGAAAAAGCTGATATAATAATAGAAGACAAAGATGGTCTTTTTGAAGCAAAAGCATCAAAACTTTTAAAAATCAATGCAAAAAAAACAAGGAGAGTTCGATGAGTAAGATAATTCAAGCTTTTTTAGCAGGTGTTCTATTTACATTTATACTCGACTTTTTCTTATTTTTAGGGATTAAACTCAATTATATAGACACTTATAATATCGATGTTTATTACAACATTCTCTTTGCAGATAATCAAAATATCTTTCTCTATGCAATAGTGAGCTTTTTATTTGGATTTTTAATTATTTATGCAAACCATAAACTTAGTATCTCTACTGCTATTGTGTTTGCCATTCTTGCATCTTCTACACTTATCTCCCCTATAGGAAATAAGGCTGGAGAGATACTCCTGATGAAAAAAAATGTAACCCTACATGATGATAAATATAACTACCATGGTGATATCTATTATGATGGCAGAAAAAGTATAGCCTTTTATGATTATGAACTAAAAAAAGTTATAATTCTCAAAAAAAACAGATTAAAGGAAACAAGTAAATGAAACATATCTCTTCTCTAGCAAGTGGAGTAGCACTTGGAAGTGCCGGTATACTTATGATGAGTGTACTAAGTGGATGTTCACAGCAACAAGAGGCTCAAAACAAATTTTTAGTTATTGAACAACAGCCAAATGGAAAATATGTTGTTGTAGAAGAGATGCCAACGGATGGACCAAGTCGAGCTATCATCCGTGAAAAAGATGAAAATGGCAATACCATTGAGCGTTTTATGAACGAGTCTGAGATGAAAGCCCTTGCTGAGAAAGAGTATCAAAGAGTAGAAAATGGAACTTCTGAAACACTCCAAGAGGGATCAGGAAGTGCTGGTATGGGCTTAGCTGGTACTATCTTAGCTGTTGCAGCAGGAAGTTTGCTTGGAAATATGATAGGAAATGCTCTTATGAACAATAAGTCCTTTGCAAGAAACTCTGCATCTGCAAATAGAAGTGCATACAGCCGTTCGGCTGCTGCTAAATCTAAAGCAAAAAGCTCAAGTAAAAAAAGCTTCTTTGGGAGTAGTTCAAAATCTTCTAGCCGTTCTGGTGGCTTTTTTGGAGGCTAGGCGATGGTAACACTACAAAACCTTAATCCCCTAGATGATGCTACACTAGAAGAGCTAGGCTTTTCTTGGCATACAGATAATGACGGTACAAAGTATGTCAGTGATGCCTTAGTCGAAGTTTCCCAAGAGGAAGCAGAAAACTATTATGAAGCAGTCAATACACTCTACGACATGTATGTAGAAGCAGCAGAATATGTGATAGAAAACAACCTCTTTTTTGAGATAGGCATCCCTTTTAACCTTATAGATATGATTAAAAAGTCATGGGAAAATGATGTACATTGGCATATATATGGACGTTTTGACCTTGCTGGTGGTATAGATGGAAAAGATATTAAACTCATAGAGTTTAATGCGGACACCCCTACTGGACTTTTTGAAACTGCCCTACTGCAATGGGCTCTTTTAAAACATAACAACATGGATGAAAAAAAACAGTTTAACAATGTCTATGAAGCTATTAGCAATAACTTTAAAAGACTTGTCACCCTCTTTGACGATACATCGGAGTTTGATGAACGCTACGATGGCTGGAAAATTCTTTTTTCATCTATCTCAAATAATGATGAAGAGGAAGTAACAACAAAACTATTAGAGCATATGGCAAATGATGCAGGTTTTATTACAGGTTTTGAGTTTTTAGAAAATACTCACTTTGATGATGATGGAATTTATGATGCAAATGAAAACCCTTATGAGTACTGGTTTAAACTTTACCCTTGGGAAGATATAGCAGTAGATGAACCAGAACTGGCAACGACACTCACCAATATCATGCAAAATCAAAAGGCGATCATCCTTAACCCTGCATACACTTTACTCTTTCAATCTAAAGGAATGATGAAAATACTTTGCGACCTATTCCCAGACTCTCCTTACCTTCTAAAAACATCGTTTGAGCCACTTCAAGGCATCAAACAGGTAGAGAAGTCTGTCTTTGGACGAGAAGGTGCCAACACCGCCATAGTCGATAAGAACAACCAGCTAGTAGAAAAAACTGATGGACCTTACGATAACTACAAAAAAATCTATCAAGAGTATGTAGAGTTTCCAAAAGATGTACATGGAGAAAAATATCAAGCAGGAGTCTTCTTCGCCTACGAAGCCTGTGGATTAAGCTTTCGTAAGGGTGGCGAGATTATGGATAATATGAGTAAATTTGTGGGGCATGTGTTAGTTTAAACTAGCACTTCCTAAATATTTGTTTGGTGGTTAAACTCAGGGACAATCTCTTTAAGTTTTGAGAGTTTATCTGAAGAGTGTATAAGCTCTTCAATATCTCTATTGAGTTGTTCTATATCATAATGTGTTGGTTTCGCTACTGTAATCGATTCATAATCTGTTTCACAGTCAGTATCGTCTATAAGTAGTTCTTCATAAAGTTTTTCACCAGGGCGAAGACCACTAAACTCTATCTTAATATTTGGCTTTCCACTTAACTCTATCATTTTTTGTGCTAAATCCACAATCTTTATAGGCTCACCCATATCAAGTATAAATATTTCTCCACCACTTCCTATTGCTCCAGCTTGAAGAACAAGTTCACAAGCTTCAGGTATAAGCATAAAATAGCGAGTAATGTCTGGATGAGTGACTGTAATATTTTTGCCCTCTTCTATCTGCTTTTTAAACTTTGGTATTACACTACCACTAGAACCTAATACATTTCCAAAACGCACAGCAACAATATCTGTCCCTTGTCCATTGGAATTTTGAGCATAAAGCTCACAAATACGTTTGGTCGTTCCCATAACATTTGTAGGTCGCACCGCTTTATCAGTAGAGACCATTACAAACTTTTCTACACCATTCTCTATCGATACATCTATTATAGTTTTTGTTCCTAGTACATTGTTTACAATCCCCTCATGGATATTTGCTTCCACCAAGGGCACATGTTTATATGCAGCAGCATGAATCACTATTTGAGGATTATATTTTTCAAAAGTAGCTTTTAAAGCATCTTTATTAACAACACTTTGCATGACAGGTACCGTTTCTACACTTTGGATCTCTTCAGAAATTGCATATAAATTGTACTCACTATTATCTAAAAGAATCAATTTTTTCGCTCCAAATATCTCACACTGACGACAAATCTCACTCCCTATACTACCTCCGGCACCAGTAATTAATATAGTTTTATCTTTTATAAATTCTTTAATTTTCAATTTATCTAAATCTTGAGGATGACGAGCTAAAAGAGCTTCTACAGATATATCTTTAATAGCTGCACCATAATCTCCATAGTCACTTGCCACTTTAATATCAACAATACCAATCTCAAGTAATTTATCATATATTTCTGTTAAATCTATTGACTCATATACTATAGCTGTTTCACATTCTAATTCTAACTCTATAAATTTTTTCAATGGATACACATCAACACTATTAACTTTTGTATTATAGTAATTGTCATTTATAATTGCTATAGGATAATATGCACTATCTTGGTTATTAATAGCCCGTAAAATTGCATTTGCCTTATCTAAATCTGCAATAATTACAGTACTTTTACCTTTTACATTTTTTTTATAACTTTCTAGATATAAACGCTTAGAAACTCTTAGACCTAAAGACATAAACAATGAAATAAAAAATTCTATAGGAATTACAGATCGAGGAATAACATATGATGTATATTGTAGTATATAAGAAAAAATAATTAAAAAAAATGTTGAAAATATAGTTACATTGATAAGTTTATTTGTATCATGAAATCCAAAATGACGCCAACTTATATCATAAATTTTATAATAATGAAAAAGAAACACTCTTATACTAATTAATGCAGTTATAGTAATAACTATAGAATTATTATACTGCACTGGTATATGAAAATTAAATCTCAATAAAAAAGCGATATATGTCGATACAGATATGATTAAAATATCAAAAATTATGAAAAATAATTTTCTTTTTAATGTAGATGCTCTTAAAGTCAAAGAAATCCTTTTTGTTTATCAATATATCGTATGGAAGTATATAATAAAATAAGTGATAATAAAAATGCATAAAATACATTTGAGATAAAATAAACTATACAAAAAAGTACTATATTTATAACAATTGCACTATTAACTACATTACTATGACTCCATCCACTTTGTGTCAACCGTTGATAAGCATGTTTTTTATGTGCTACAGAAAGCTTTTCAGCGTTTCGTTTTCTTCTATAAAGTGTTAATGTAGCATCAAACCAAAAGACTCCAAAAAGTATAATCCAAATCCAAAAATTTTGAGGGTTTTCATTTCCATAATATAATGTAAAAATTGCGACATTATAGCCTAGCAATGTACTTCCAACATCTCCCATAAAAATTTTAGCATTTCCATAATTCCATACTAAAAAGCCTAAAGTAGCTACAGCTAAAACTATGAAGTGACTTCCACCAAAAAGTAAAAAACCAGCTAAACTTAAAAAAACTATCTCACTTCCTGCATAACCATTTATGCCATCTAAAAAGTTATAAAGATTTATAAACCAGAGTATAAGAAAAAAAGCAAATATATTTGTAAACATCTGGTTATCTATACTAAAAAAATCAAACCCAAGACTATGAAATCCACCTAAAAAGTATAGGCCACCAATAGCCACAACAGCCTGAGCGACAAGCCTTACTTTTGGAGAAAGGTCATAAAGGTCATCAAAAAAACTCACTATAGAAATAATCATACCTACTAAAAGTGCAAAGAAAAGTGAACTTTCTATCTCTCCCATATAGTTTAAATATAAAAGTCCTATAAACCAAACTAAAGAGAGTGCTATACCCCCTCCATGGGGAGTAGGAATACTATGAGAACTTCTTTCATTTATTTCATCAAGAAGTGAATGTTTAATGTAATAATTTTTTATAAAGTATGTTAATATAAATGATAGAAGTAATAAAAATAGATATTTCATAAACTATTCACCTTGAATCATTAATTTAATTCCATCCTCAACACTATAAGGATTCTTCAAATTAAGTTCCTTTTTTGTTAATGTATTATCAATTTCTAAACTTCCATAAAGTCTTTTATGAAATGATGGTTTTAATAAATGCAATAAAGTGTCAAATAATGGAATTTGAATTAAATATATTCTTCTTTCTAAACTCTTAGCTATTAATTCTATGAGATTACTAGTACTAACTGCCCTATCATCACTTGCTAAAAAAACACCAGACTTTCTCTGTTTAATTACTTCATAAACTAAATGACACAGGTTCCCTATGTAAACCATGCTACGTTTATTTTTTATTTTTCCAAATGGTAAAATAGAAACTTTTTTTACTAAATTAATAAGATTCTTTATATTTGCTTTTACACCATATCCATACACAATAGGAGTTCTAATGATGCTAATTGTGAATGTAGTATCTTCTAACTTAAGAAGTTCTATTTCAGCTTTTAATTTGCTTTTTCCATATTCATCTTGAGGATAGCATTCACTATTTTCTGTATACACATTTTCAGTCTCTTCACCATACACTTTAACTGTACTCATAAAAATAAAATGCCTTACTCCACTTTTTTTTGCTTTTGTTGCTAAGTCTAATGTTTGAGTAACATTAACTCTCTTATATTCTTCTTTCTTTGCCCCATCCATTTGATGTACAAGTGCTGAAAGATGCACAATAGTTTCTATATTGAGTAAATCAATCGTTTCAATATTATTTTTTCTAAAAGAAAACTTATTTATAATATAGTTTATATTATAGTTTTTTATAAAATAACTTCCAAGAAACCCTGTTGCTCCAGTTAATAATATATTCATAATGTATAGACCTCTTTAACCAATTTTTTCATAATTCTACTTCTACTGAATTCATGAATAAACTTACTTCTATTCATATTACTATCCTTAGAAAGTAATTTCATTTTTTTCATGAGATCATTACAATTACACGGTTCAAAAACTATTGCATTAGGTAAGTGTTCCTTTATAAATTCTGCTGCATATCCTCCTACCCCTGCTATAATTTTTTTATTTGTTGCACCATATTCAAAAAGTTTTGAAGGTAAAACCTTTTTAAAAGCAGAATAATCATTTAAATGTAAAAACAGATAATCACTTTTTTTATATATTAATAATAATTCATCACGTTTCACAGGAGAAAGAAGGTTAACATTCTTTAAATTTTTCACTTTATCCTCTAAAATATTTTTTTTACCACCATCTCCAACTATATTAATTATATACATATCACCAAGTTTTTCAGCCATCTGTGGAATAATTCTTTCTAACCCTTGTCCCTCTCCAATATTTCCAGCATAAGTAATTATTTTTTTTTCATTTTCTTCTTCATTTTCAAAATCATAATTTAAAAAAATATCATCTATCCCATTAAGATAAAAGCTATATTGAATATTATCATTTATATTTTTAAAATAATATTCAAATCCTTTTGAAACTAAATTTATATGATTAGCCGATTTTATAGTATATTTTTCTATTATTCGAAATAATGGAATTATATATTTTAATTTTTTTTTAGCAAAAATAGACTCTAGGGTATCAGTAAAGATATCTCTTATATCAAGAAATAATTTACTTTTTTGATGATTTGCTATCAATGCTCCTAAAAATGCTGTCATTAATCTTGAAGAAGTTGCATAAACAATATCATATTTTTCTTTTTTTCTAATAATTTTATATACATTCAATGCATATTTCACAAATAATAAGGATTGATCTATAAAACCACTCTTATGAGTTCCTAAATCAATTCGATGAACTGTTACATTTTTATTTTTTTCATATACTAAAGCATTTGCTAAAAATGTTCCATATCGATTAGGCATAGTTGTTAAAACATCTATTGTATCTCTATCTGCAGATATCTGTTGTAATTCATTTACAAATGGTGTTGTTCTAAATGAACCAGCACACAAATCTGGCTCAAAATAAAATGTTAAAACTAATATTTTCATATACTACTTTCTTCTTGGGATTTTTTATAAAATACTAAAAGGTAAATAAATATAATATCTAAAAATGATATACCCCAAAAAATACCATATTGTGTAAATGAATAAAGAATTATTAATCCTACTGCAATTAAATTAAATTTATTAAGATGCATCAGAATAAAAAGTATGTACAATAGAAATATAGTTATACCATTTGTTGTCATAAGTTCTAAAAAAGAGTTATGTAAATGCTCGTAAGCATTATAAGCTTTGAGGTACACATAGTATTTATGAGAATTATTTCCCATTAGAGGCCTTTTTTTGATGGCTGCTATTCCCTCTGAATAAATTATATCTCTATAAGATGTTATATCTTTACTATTACGACCACTATATTTACTGCTAATACTGCTAATACTGCTAATACTTAATAAGCTAATAATAATAATAATACTAATACTTAATGCTATTCTAGTAACAATAAACATTCTACTATGTATCCATAACTTTTTTATACTTAAAAATAAATATACTATTGATATAGCATAGATTAATTGTTTTAACATTTCTATTGATATCATAATAATATGTTTTACAAAAGGCACAAGACCTATTGTATTGAGAAGAAAAAAATCAATTCCATTTATATAAATAAAATGTATTATAACAAGAGCATACATACTTATATAATAAATTCTTAAGTTTTTATTTTGATATATTTCAATCAGTAATAATAATCCAATTGCAACAATTACACTTCGTCCATAATTTACATAAATGGCATACAATAATAAAGCTTTAGTAATAAAAAAGAGCATATTTTTAGATTTAAAAATTAAAGAATGTAATAAATAAGCAATAAATAGTTTCATTGCCATAGTATTTATACCTGAAGATAATCCAAAAGTTCTTGCCGAGTAATCCGATACAGCAAGTAAACCTGTTCGAAAATTTAAATCTGAAACAAAAACTGTATTGATACCTAAAAAATGTTCTACAATAACAAATACAGATTCAAAGACAATAACATATATTATAGATATAAGAACATTTTTATTGATTTTAGATGCAATTAAAAATACAAATATATATAATAAAAAATATGCAATATAATCTTTTATATGATGTATATTTTCATACCCAAAAATATAATAATTTATACACGACAAAATTAAAATAAATAAAGCTAAATGTACTGTTTTCTTTGGTAAATTCATTTTTATACCATATGAAGGATATAATATTATGATATATATAACAGGTAATAAAAACATATAATGTGAAATATTATAGAATGTTGGCAATAATATTAAAAGTCCTAAAGTATAATCTCTAAGTTTATTTTCTGTGATTAGCAATACTTTTTACCTTATTTAAATTAACATCTTGAAAAAAATTATTTATTTTATTTAATGAATATATGGTTTGTGCTTTAGGATGACCAATAACTACAAATTTTTCATGTCCTAAACTTTGAAATTTTTTATAATTAGTTTTTAATAATGAACTTTTAAAACCATCACATGAAACACAGCTATAAGATGGTGTAGTTAACATTCTTAATATATCTTTTTTTGAAGCACCCACAGGACTACCATCACCATAAATTTTATGCTCTTTAGTCGCAATTTTTTTAGTTATTGCAAACTTCCAGAAAAATAGAGGATTTACTTTTATCGAACTTATTGGTAATTCTGTAAAAAAACCATTCTTTTTTTCAATCAAG
>Ga0256828_1002548_pt1 | contig 10802 bp, 6 predicted proteins | sample CV88metaG_FD_185993 | JGI IMG/M metagenome (GOLD analysis project Ga0256828, IMG submission 185993) | Hydrothermal vent microbial communities from East Pacific Rise, Pacific Ocean - CV88 | ecosystem: Environmental > Aquatic > Marine > Hydrothermal vents | place: Pacific Ocean: East Pacific Rise... | reverse complement strand
ATTAAAGCAACTATAAATCATGTAACATTTGAATCCCATATAGCTGACCATGATTTTTTAAATCAAATCAAAGTAGCTTCTTTAATATCTTTTCAATTTTTTAATTCATCCTTAATTCTTTCAAAAATCAAAACATTTGCATCAATTGCCATACCTACTGATAATATTAATCATGCTATAGAAGCTAAAGTTAACACTATTCACATTGCTTTTATTATAGTTAAAACTATTGCAATATACATAAGTAAAGCTACTGCTGACATAAATCATGCCCATCTATATACAAATATTAAAAATACAAGTATTAATAAAAATCATGATATTCAAGCAAAAATTAATTTTTCAAGTGAAGATGAACCAAGTTTTGAATCAATCGTTTTTTCTGAAGTCAAATAAATTGGAGCCGGTACTACTCATGTATTTATATCTTGAGCTAAATTTTTAGCTTCTTCTGGAGTATAATTACCTGTAATTACAGCCTTACCTCATAATATTGGTTCATTTATATTTGGAGCTGTTAATAATTCTCCTCATACAAATATTGCCATTTGCTTACCTACTAATCTAGTAGATAACTCTCAAAATATTTTTGCTCATTCTGAATTAAATGTCAATTCAATCATAGGCCTATATGCTTGATTAAATTGAACAGACGATCTTACAAAATATTTATCATCTAATACTCTTCATTGTGAATCTTTAGCTGGTTTCCATAGAGAAGGTACTTTAGAAATAAATATATAATTATATTTATTATTTTTATCCTTAGAAAAGATAACATATCATTCATCTTTTCATAATTTAGTATCATATATTTTATCTACTTCAACATTTTTAATTCAAAATGTTAAATTAACATCTTCAGTTTCTCCTATTATTACATTTTCATATGAAAGTTTATACTTATCTGCTGTAACAGAAAAAGGATATTCTCACTTCTTTAATTCTGCTACTGCATTTTCAGCTAATTGTTTTCTAGCTTGAAGATCAGCTTCTGTAATTTGATTTCTTTTCTCTTTAAATTCTATTTTTACTACTTTTCAAATTGCTTTTTTAGCTTTTTCTATATTTGCACTATTTTCTAATGAATTATTTCATTTTAAAGGAATTTGAACAATAATGTGTTGTTCTCATGCATATGATGCAGAAGTAATAACTGAATCATTTATTTTTAATGTTTCAATTCTTTTATCAATAATAGATTTTAATCATTCTATTATTTCTTTTTCTTTTTCATTATCATAATCAGGACTTTTCTTTGCATCATCTAAGTCAACTTTATAATCAAGTTCAATTCATCATTGAAGATCTAAACCTAACTTATAATTAGCACCTGAAAAAGGAACTTGAATTCAATAACTAGCCCAAGGAAAAACATAAGTTAATAACATTACTCATGATAATATTATTAAAAACAATCTAAATACTAAATGTCTCATAAATTTTTATTAATTTTAAATTTAAATAATTATATACATTATAAAATAAATACAATTATTTTTCTTCTTTTTTATTTGCCAATTGACCACATGCTGCATCTATATCATCTCACATAGTCATTCTAATAGTTGATACAACACCATAATGCTGTAATATTTTTTGAAATTTTTCTATTATAAATCTTGGTGTAGTCTTATACCCATCAGAACTTGTTCCTTCTCATTCATTATATGGAATAAAATTAACATGAGCTAATCTTCATTCTAATAATTTTCATAATTCATGAGCTAATTTAATATCATCATTAACACCATTAATCATAATATATTCATAAAAAATTCTTTTATTTGTTTTATCAACATAATTATCTAAAGATTTCATTAAATCCTTAAGTGGATATGTATGATCAACAGGCATTATTTTCTGTCTTATTTCATCATTTGGAGCATGTAAAGATACAGCTAATCCAGTTTGAGGAAAATCTTCAGTAAATCTATTTATTCAAGGAACTATTCAACAAGTAGAGACAGTAACCCTTCTATTTGCTAAATCCATCTTTTTTTGAGCATTTGCAAAATCAATAGTTTCTTTCACAACATCATAATTAAGCATTGGTTCTCACATTCACATATAAACTATATTTCTAAGTTTGTTCCCTTCTTTATTTAATAATTTAGCAGCATAGTAAATCTGCTCTATTATTTCATAATTTGTAAGATTTTTAAGTAATCCTAATTTTCATGTAGCACAAAAACTACAAGCCATAGGACACCCTGCTTGACAAGAAACACATAAAGTAACCCTACCTGTTAAATGTCTCATTATTACAGCTTCTATAAATTCACCTGTTTCAGTCTTGAATAATATTTTTGTCGTTTGTCAGTTAGAACTAGTCTTTTCAGTATCAATTGTAAGTGAATCAATAAAACAATTTTCTTTTAATAACTCTCTTACTTTTTTTGATAAAGTTTCCATTTTATCAAAATCATCAATAAAGTTTTTATATAAAGCATTTTCTATTTGAGAATATCTAAAAGCTTTTTCTCAATTTTGTATCAATAAATCCTTTACTTTTTTTTCATCATGTATTGAAAATTTTTGCATTATTTAATTTATTATTATAATTATAAAGATTAAGGAAAAATAATTAACCCAATCCTAAATTCTTTCCCTTAATAAGAGAAAGGGGCTACAAAAAAGTATATGAAAAAATCAAAAAAAGCAACATCAATTGTTGAAGCAATGATAATACTATTAATTATCAGTTCATGAGTAACATGAATGTATTTAATTTTTTCTAAATCAAACCAACTTTCTGGTTCAATTAAAAATAAAATATATTGAATACAAATTGCAAAACAATGAATAGAAGCCTTTACAAACATTAGAAATACTAATTGGTTACAATTTCCTAGTGATTACAAAAACTGTTGGAATACATTAAATTATAATATTAATTGTATCTGAGATAATACAACTAATTATGATATTCAATCTTGAAGTTATATAATATATAAATGAAATAATGATTTATGGTATTTAAGTGGTGCAACAAGTTGAACTTTTTGAAATTGAACATATATTAATGATTATAAAATCTGACTTAAAAATTGAATATACTCTCAAAGTGGTTCTACTGAAGAATTATTACCTATCTTTACAAGAGAATTAAGAATATCATATTTAGATGAAGACTGAACATTATGAACAGATTCAAATAGTGTTAAAATAAAAGTTATATCTCTAGTTCAATGGGTTGACAGTAGTTCACAAAATCCTCATAAAGTTGAACTAGAACAAATACTTAGTAATTGGAAACAATATAAATAAAAAAACTGAAAAAATATTTTTTCAGTTTTTTTATGCAACATTTTCTTGATCAGGATTATACATCATATTATTAACAGAATCCTGAACTTCATTAGTTATATCACCTAAAAATGATTTTCAAATTCATCATTTTCAAGAGATGTTTCATCAAACTACATTATTTACTGCATTTTCAAATATATGATCTTTTCAATCATTTCAATTTAAAACATCTTCATAACTAGTATCTTTAAACTTAGATAAATCGATTCAGATACTCTTTAAATCTTTTCATGCTGGATCAGAATCTGATAATGAATCATATAATTTTTTTCATAATGTAGATAATAATCAGGCTGAAATTTCTCTTAATTTACTATTTAAATATTTTTTATATTTATAAGCATTATCAGGATCCAATTCAATTTTTTCCTTTGTAGCAAGTACATCTCACCATATTTTAGGCCATATAATCAAAATAGTATCAATGTCCGCAAAAGTTTGAGATGCTGTAAACTTAAAATGTTGCTTAATTATATCAAAATTACTAATTCAAGTAGCTCCACTTCATCATACCTCATCCTGCATAAAATCTTTTTTAAAAGCTGATCCTTGTGCAGTCCACGCTTTTGTAAAATCATAATATTGTTTATATTTATCATCTTTTCAAAAAGCTATTAATTTATCAGTTTTAGCATATTCTAAATCATTTTTATCTCAATCTGCCATATACAAAGTTCTAGATAAACCATCTCAATATTTATTCCAAAATTCTCTAGCATTTTTAACTTTTGTACTATATTTTTCTGATTTGTTTCAACTTTTTGAAAAAATTGATTCTGCCATATTAGACATTCATTTATATTTAACTGGATCTAAATCTTCCATATCTTTTGAAAGATTTACAACTGTTTTATTAAATATTTTTTGTCATCAAAGATCTGATCAAAATGCAGCTAATATCATACTATTTCCCTCTCACGACCAATGATTTTTTAATTCTTCTAATACCTTTCATGGAGCATTCAATAATGCTCAAGAAAAAATTAAAGAAAAATAGATTTCATTCATTTCTTTTAAATTTCATCATTTTTCTACTGCTCTTTTTGCCCATCATAAAGCATTTGGTAATGTCCCATCAATAGCTTCATCCATTCATCAATCAACTACATCTCAAACATTTCTTTTATCAGTCGCGTCTTTATATCAATCACCATACTCTTCACTAAAACCTCATGCAATTTTTCACTTAAACTCTTTATAAAACTTAGATCTTCTTTTTGGACTTAATCTACCTCAAGATTGTGCTCAAAGTAAACTAATAAGTAATTCCTTTTCATCAAAAGGAAGCCCAGATTTTTCTGCCTTAAGCTTTTCCTCTTCATACATTTCATCTCAAATCTTACCACCTAATGCTTCATACCATAAAAATCTACCATTATAATTAGCAAGTTTTTTAGGATATAATACTCAATACTTAGCAGCTAACATTAATCATGCTTCTATTTTATGAGGAGCAGTATCTTTATTTTTTAACCATCACAATACTCTATTAAATGCTTTTCAGGAAGCAATTTTTCATAAAGCAGTTAATTCTTTATCCATTGCTTCTCATGCTTTCATTTCAGTTTGAGCTATAAAATCTGCTTCTACTTCTTCTGGAAGGAAAGAAGCCCATTTTAATGCAAATTCAGCTGCCTTAATATCATTTCATTTTTTAAAATACTCTTCTATTCAATCTACAATTAATTTTCATGACATCATAAGTTCCTTAAATGAACTTTTATTCCAAAATCTAGTTGCAAAAGATCATTTAATATCATTTTGATATCAATCTATATTTTCAATAGTATAATTTTTTCAAACTCTCCAATCAGGACTAAATTCTTCATCTTTAATAATTTTATTTAATTCATTTAATGAAAGATTTATAATATTTTTATCTAAAGCAATTTTATTTTTTATTTTTTTAGTTTCTTCATCTTTTTTTCATTCACTATATTTTCAAAAAACTACATCTACTCTTCAATCTCAAATAGATTCTATTTTTATTAAATCTCATTTTTTGCTAACTAAATAATCTATATTTTTTTCTTCTTTTTTTCAATTAAATTCTACCTCTTTTTGAACTAATCAATCATTTTTTACTTCATAATCTTCATCCCATGAATTTTCTTTTAATAATTCATCAAAAGTACTTATTTTTTCAATTCTTTTAGTCTTATTTTCTTTAAATGCATTAAAAAATGCTTCATATGAAATAGTCTCATCTCCACTAAAAGTATTTCTTAAAGTAATAGTTTCGCCATTATAATTTCATTTTCAATCATATTCTAATTCTTTACTTATTCAAACTATTTCATAGCTAGAATCTTTTGTCTCTAAAATTAATCATGCTTTTAATCAAAGCTTAGTTCATTGTGCATCAATAGTATTAATTTTTTCTAATAAATCCTTAAAATTATTATAAGCTACTAATTTTTCAGTAGATATATTTTTACTATCTATCTCTCTTAATTCCTTTTCTTTATCTTCTATTAATGATTTTATTCTAGCAATTTTTATCTCAAATATTTCAATTTGAGAATTTTTGTCTTTTGAATCTAAAGTATTATTATTTTTAACTGATTTTAATTCTTCTTCTAATCAAGATAATTCATCTTGTAATTCTTCTAATTCAAGTCTATAATTTTCTTCTAATTCTTCTTTTACTTTATTTTTTAATTCTTCATCATTATCTAATTCTTCTTTTGATATTCTTTTAAATCACTCTAACTCTACTTCAAAATTCTCATCATCTTCAATTATACTTTTAAAATCATCTTTAGCTAATATATCAAGTGATACTTTTATTTTATCATCTTTAGTTTTTAAGATATCAATTAATTGAGAAAAATTATAATTTTCTCTTTCTTCTCAATTTAAATCTATTTTAGTTTTAGTTTCTATACTATTTCTAGATCAAACCATACTCAAAGATAAACTTTTATCTTTATTATTTAATTTATCAAACTTTAAATAATTTTCTTCAAATATATCATCTCATTTTCTAGTAATTTTTAAAACTGATTCTCATTCTATTAATTTATCTACTCATTCAATACCTAATTTTGATAATTCCTTTTTAAATCATTCAAAATCTTTAGGTCAATCTAATTCCCTTTCTTTTTTTACTTCTTCTTTAAATTTTCTAAAATCATCTTCTATATTATAAAATCAAATTTTATCTGATATTATTTTAATATTACTATCATCTAATATAAAACTAGTATTTATTAAAATATTATCTAAATCTATTTTTTTAAAAATTTCATTTTTTTCTTCATCACTTAATTCACTAAATATGTCACTATATTTTATTTTTAAATCATTTTCAATTTTTAATAATTCATCATTAGAAATTAATTTTAATTCTTTTATTTTTTTTAAACTAATTCTTGGAATTAACTTTTCAACTATTTCTTTTTTTTGCTTATTATTTAAAAAGTCTATCCTTATTAATTCTTTAATTCAAGTATCATCTAAAATTCATTTTTTAAATCATAAAAATATATTTTCTATAATATGCTTATCTGAATTATTTAATTCTTTTATTTTCTTATTATATTCATCTTCAGTAATTGAATATAATGAAGGAAAATTATCTATTTGAAATTTAAAAACATCATTACCTAAAGTCTGCTTAACAAAAGAATTTAATTTTTTATTACTATTAATAAAATCTGATAATTTATCAAAATCTATTTTTTTAACTTCATTAAATAAAGTATTTTGTTCATTCTCAGATAAATTATATTCATCTAAAATTAAAGATTTTAAATTATCTCTTTTTTCTTTTAATAGAATATACTCTACTCAAAACTTCGCTTTTAAGTCAGATAATGTTATGTTACTTAAATTTAATCATTTATATTTAGGTTTATTACCTGAAATATTAGAAGACTCAATATCTTCTTTTAACTGATTATTTATTAATTTTTCTGGTTTTTTATTTTTAACAAAAATATCATCTAATAATTCATTTTTATCAAAATTACTTAATTCATAATTTTTATAAAAATCATTCAAAAAAAGTTGTTTTTCATTTGAATTATTTTGTTTTTTATCTTTTTCAACATTTTCATCAACTTTATTTCAATTATCTAAAGCCATATTTTATTTTTAATAAATATTTTATATATTATACCATTTTTATCATTAAAAAGCAAAAAAAATTATACTAAAAAAATTAGACAAACTAATATAGTTTAATAATATAAATATATTAAATTTAACTAACCAATATTTTATGATAATTCTTTGAATAATTACATCTATAACACTTTTTTCTATAATAGTTTTAATTCATGAGTGGTGACATTTTACAGCCGCTAGAAAATTTTGAGTTAGAGTTGAAGAATTTGGACTTTGAATACCTCCAAGAGCTAAAAAATTATTCACAGATAAAAAATGAACTCTTTTTACTTTAAACTGGCTTCCAATTGGTTGATTTGTTAAATTAACATGAGAAATGCCAAATACTTTTTTAGTATATAATGAAAAAAAAGAACTATATAATAATTCAGACTTAGAAAAAGATATTTTAGCAAAAAAAGATATTTTTGATTCAAAGTGAGATAAAATAACAAAAGATGATAAAAAAGAAATATTAGAAAAATTAATAGAAAATAGAGCTAATTATAATCTAATGAATAAACCTGCATGGCAACAAGCAATTATTATATTAGCTTGAGTTTTTATGAATTTTCTTTTAGCAATTATTATATTTTCAATACTATTTTTTATATGAATCAAACCTCTTTGAATCAATACAAAAATAGAAACCAATCTAGATTTAAAACTTATACCTACATATTCATGAGCGATTGAATCATGACTTTTAATTAAAAAAGAATGATTAATTTTAAATCCAGTAGAATGAAGTTTAGCTGAAAAATATTGAATTAAGTCTTGAGATATCCTACTTGATATAAATTGAATAAAAACAAACAATCCTAAAAAAATGATATCTATATTATCTATGAATAAAAATGAAGAATTAAATTTTCATTTTGTAAATAGTCATAAAAAAATTCAGATTTGAAAAGATTGAAAAATATGATCTTATGTATGAGAAAATATTGAATTAAATAAAGATTTTGAATACAAATACTCATTAATTGATTCGGTTAAATACTGAACACTTGAAACATATAATCAAACATTACTAACATTTAAATGATTATGAATATTAGTAAGAAAAATATTTAATCCAGAAACACCCAAAGAAAGAACAGAAGCTCTAGCACAAGTAAGCTGACCAATATGAATAGTAGATTTTATAAGTCATTCTATGCAATGATGATTTATATTTTTAATAGTTATATGAGCAATTATATCTATTAATCTATGAGTTTTTAATCTACTACCAATTCCTGCACTTGATTGATGAAGATTTCTTTTTATCACAATAAATGGCTTAATAAAAAAGATTTTTTGAAGAAAAGCAATCAGTGAAAAAACAGAATGATATATTCATGTATGATTTTTTATAGTATTAATTGCATTAAGTTTATTAATAGCATATAATGATATTAGTAAAATAATAATTAGATAAATATGACTGAAAATAAAATAATATACAAAGCAAAAAAATATGTAAATAAACTTCTTGTTCCTTTAGAACAACATTATTATCACAGTTATAATCATGCAATAGAAGTAATGGAAAGAGCAATTTATCTTGCAAAAAAAGAATGATTAACTCCTGACGAAGTTGAAATATTATGATTAGCTGGACTTTTTCACGATACATGATTTGTTATTCAATATGATAACAATGAACCTATTTGAGCAAAAATAGCTATTAATTATTTAAAAAGCATATTGTATCCAGAAAATAAAATAAAAATAATAGAAAGATTAATTTTAGCAACTGATCCAGAATATAAAGAAACAAAAGATATTTATGAAAAAATTATAAAAGATGCAGATATGGATAATCTTTGAAGAGATGATTTTGAAGAAAAAGCCAATTCTCTAAAAAAAGAATTAGAGGTAATAAAAAAAATAAAAATAAAAGATCCTGAATGGAATCATGGTCTAATTGATCTATTAAAAGAACATCAATATAAAGCATACACTCAAAAAATAGAAAGAGATTCTAAGAAAAATGAAAATCTTAAAAAAATGCTACATGAGCTTGAACATAGTGATGAAATATAAAAAAGTACTAAAATTAGTACTTTTTTTATGTTTTTTTTATTTTATTAATATAATCCTCTTAAAATAATTTTTAAATATAAATAATGTTTGAATTTAAATTAGAAAATACTGATTGAAAAGCAAGGGCTTGAGAATTTTTTACTGAACACGGTAGCTTTAAAACTCCTATGTTTATGCCTGTTTGAACAAAAGCAACTGTAAAATGAATACATAAAGAAGAACTAGATGAAATGTGAGCTGAAATAATTTTAGCAAACACATATCATTTATACCTAAGACCTGGTCAAGATATAGTAAAACATTTTTGATGAGTACATAAATTTCAAAATTATAATAAACCTATTTTAACTGATTCAGGTTGATTTCAAGTTTTTTCTCTAGCAGGAACCGGTACCTCAAGTACTTGGGGTACCGCTTCCAAAATATGACCAATGGTAAAAATTACTGAAGATTGAGTTCATTTCAGAAGCTTTATAGATGGATCAAAACATTTTTTCAATGCAGAAAATAATATGGACCTTCAATCAAATCTGTGAGCAGATATTATAATGGCATTTGATGAATGTGCTCCTTGAGATAGTGATCATGAATATGCAAAAGCAGCTATGAATAGAACACATAGATGGGCTGAGAGATGTGTAAAAAGATGGAAAGAAAATAATATAAAAAGAAAAGAAAATTGAGAACATCTTCAAGCATTATTCCCTATTGCTCAATGAGTTATTTATGATGACTTAAGAAAAGAGTCAGCAGAATTTATCTGAAAACTAGACTGTCCATGAATAGCTATATGATGACTTTCAGTATGAGAAAGTAAAGAAGATATGTATAGAACTATGGATGTAATAGAACCTGTTTTGCCGAAAAATAAACCTAGATATCTAATGTGAGTTGGTACTCCTGAAGACCTTGTAGAATGAATCTATAGATGAATAGATATGTTTGATTGTGTACTTCCTACTAGACTTTGAAGACACTGAGTAGCATTTACAAGTAGATGAAATATAAAACTAAGAAATGAAAAATGGAAGCTTAGTAAAGATCCAATTGATAACGATTGTAATTGTAAAGTTTGTCGTGATTATACAAAATGATATATCAGACATCTAATTCAAGAATGAGAAATGCTTTGAATGCAACTTTTATCATATCATAATTTGTATTTACTTATAAATCTATGAAAAAAAGCAAGACAAGCAATACTTGAAAATAAATATGAGCAATTTAGAAATGATTTTTGGGAAAAATATGATCCAGAAAATAAAATGCATAGAGGTTAAACTCTATGCATTTTTTATTAAATAATAATCCATCCCTGAATCCCTTCCTTTAATACTAAAGAAAGGGGG
>Ga0256828_1002547_pt1 | contig 10802 bp, 9 predicted proteins | sample CV88metaG_FD_185993 | JGI IMG/M metagenome (GOLD analysis project Ga0256828, IMG submission 185993) | Hydrothermal vent microbial communities from East Pacific Rise, Pacific Ocean - CV88 | ecosystem: Environmental > Aquatic > Marine > Hydrothermal vents | place: Pacific Ocean: East Pacific Rise... | reverse complement strand
ATTCGTAGTCTTACCTCATCAAATTTTATACTTTTTGGTTGTAGTTTTTTGTAAGCTGTAAAACCATAACCCATTGGTGTTCTCTCGTTGATGGTATAAAAAGCATCAGTGGCTTTTATATACTCTTTTGTATCTTTTGTAAAGACCATAGCATTTTTTGGCTCTTTTCCTTGGGATTTTGTCCATAAAATTAGACAACCCATATCATCAAAATAGACACTACCGAGATAAGAGCTATTATCTTTTGTCTTAGATATAGGCATTTTACATTGAGGACAGATATTTTTATTGGTAGAGGTTGTACTGTCACAACCAAGCAAAAAGATTCCAAGAAATAGAAAAAGCCTTAGGGTCGATTTTATCGACCACAAACTAAATTTTTTCATCTGAAACTACTTTTCCTAAATCCATATATACTTCACGATTTACCAAAGACTCTACCTCTTCTAGCCTATGTGTTACAAAAAGCAGAACTCTATCTTCTCCTTTTCCATCCAATAATCTATAGAAATCATCACGAGCTTTAGGGTCAAGATTGGCTGTAGGCTCATCAAAGATAATAATCTCACTCTCCTGTGCTAACGATATAGCAATAAGTAGCTTCTGCTTCATCCCACCACTTAGTTTAAAAAAAGATTTTCTCATGTTTTTATTGATATCAAGTTTCATCTCATTAGCATAGTGTAAAATAGTATCTCTTTTTACATTAGCACTCACCTCAATATATTTTATAAGCTCATCAATACTCAACTTTATAGGAGGAGGTAATTGAGGAACAAAAGCGATATGGTTAAGCACCTCTTGACGCTCCATAATTGGGTCAAGCCCATTAACCAACACAGAGCCACTATTTGGGTGATAATAACCTAAAATAGAGCGAATAAGTGTTGTTTTTCCTGCACCATTTGCACCCATAAGAGCAATGGAGTCATTTTTATTAAACTCTATACTCACATTGTCAAGTGAGATAGTTGAACCAAATTTCTTGGTTAGATTTTTGACTTCTATCATTAATATTCCTTGATAGGTTTTATAGTTATGGATTATACTAGGGTTTATATTTATGTTTTATGATTTGTATCAATACTTTGGTACAGAATAGATTAAGTTTAGCGATATATAATCGCCAAAAACGAGATATTAAATGATAATTAGAAAACTATTTAAATTTGAAAACGCTCATATAGTGCGTAACTGTTCTACACAAAAATGTAGTGAGAATATACATGGACACTCCTATAAAGTGGAGGTGCTTTTGGAGTCCAACTATCTTGATAATGGGCAGATGGTGTATGATTTTGGGTTGACTAAGCTTTATATAAAAGAGCTTATTGAAGCGTTTGACCACTCTATTACCTTGTGGAGCGAGGATGATATAGAGTATATTACAGATATGAAAAAACATTCCAATCGGTGGGTTGAATTGCCTGTTAGTCCATCTGCTGAACAGTTTAGTAGAGTTATATTTCTGCTTGTGGAGCGTGTTTTAGAGTGTACGGGTATGGTTAACGGAGAGCGAGATGTTCGGCTTAACAGTATTATTGTTCATGAGACAGAGAGTGGATATGCACAGGGATTTAAAGAGGATGCTTATAGTGAATTGATGGGTAAAATTAGGCTAGAAGATATTGTTTTTTCAAAACAGACTCAAAAAGAGTGGACTAATGTGACTCTTTGGAGTAATCTTTTAGAGAAAACAGTGATTAACAATCCATTTAAAATATAAAAGAGTTCAATAAAATTGATTTTTAGGAAAAAATAGTATAATCTTGCATAAAATTATTTGTCAAGGAATATATATGAAAAAATTAACAGTATTATCAGTAGTAGTAGCATCTTTGTTACTCGTTGGATGTAATGAAGATAGCTCTAATGAGAAAAAAGTAGAAGCTATAAAAACAGAAGTAGTAGCAAAAGCTCCTGTAAAAGAAGAGACAGCAACTATCTCTGAAAAAGCAACAAAAGCTGTAGATGCCGTAAAAAATGTAGCTTCATCAGCAGTAGCTAAAACAGCAGAGGCAAAAGATGCCGTAGCTCAAAAAGCAACAGAAGCAGTTGAGTCTACTAAAAAAGCAGCAAATGCAGTTGTAGCAAAAACAACAGAGATGGCTCATGATGCAAAAGAAGCTGTATCTGAAACAGTAAAAGATGCAAAAGATGCAGTTGCTAAAAAAGTAGATGAGGCAAAAGATGCTGTAGCAAAAGCTACAACAGAAGCTCCAGCTGTATATATGGCTTGTGCAGGTTGTCACGGTAAAGATGGAAAACTAAAAGCTCTAGGTAAATCTGCGATTATTGCAGGTCAAGCAAAAGCTGATATCGTAACTAAACTAAATGGTTACAAAGCAGGTACACTAAATACAACTGGTATGGGTTCTCTTATGAAGGGTCAAGCTTCTAAGTTAAGTGATGCAGATATTGAGACACTTGCTACTTATATTTCAGGACTTAAATAGTCTTCTTTTGTGGGTATTTTTACCCACAAAATATATATCTAACTCTACTCTCTAATAAAAAAATCCTTCTCTTTATCACTCTGTAAATCTAATTTAATCGGTATCATCTTAACAGTTTGTCCCTCATTTAAAAGAGTAACCTCTGTTGTAGTTACAATCATACCATCAGCCTTTTCTAATGGAGATACCATACCTGGTTTCTGATTTGTTAGTGGAGTAAAACTGTCTCCATCCCATCTACCTAATATAACAGCATTTTTACCTGCTTTTAGTCTATATTCGCTACCCATTTTTGTAGTAATAAGAGGATGGTAGAAGCTTTTTGTTCCTGATAGTTTTGCTATACAAGGCTTTACAAACATCTCAAAATTTACCATTCCTGCTAGAGGATTTCCTGGAAGATTAATTACCAAACAGTTATCTAGTTTTCCAAATGTTGTTGGTTTACCTGGTTTGATATTTACTTTGGAGAAGAGTATCTCCATGCCAAGCTCTTTAAATGCTTGAATAGTAAAATCTTTGTCTCCTACTGAGACTCCACCAGATGTTAGTATTAAGTCTGCATCATAAGCATTTTTGACTGCTAATTTTAGAGACTCCAAAGTATCTCCTGTCGAGGCTATATATGAGACATCACATCCAAGCTCTTTAGCTCTAGCATAAAACATTGGTGCATTTGAGTTATATAGTTGATGTGCTTCTATACGCTCATAGTGTGCCTTTAGCTCCTCACCTGTACTAAAAATAACTACTTTTGGTTTTCTGTAGACCTCTATATGGGTAATCCCTTGCGAACTAAGAAGAGCCAATGTATAGGCTGTCACTTTTGTATTGGCAAAAAGAAAAGCTGTTCCACTCTTTATATCCTCTCCTTTCCAACGTATCATTGCATTCTTTTTTATATTACTTGGTAGTTTTATACCATTTGATGTTATCTCAACATCTTCAATAGGAACAATCGCTTCACATGAACTAGATGTTGGTGCACCTGTCATGATTTTAACCACTTCACCCTTAGCAAAAGTCTCTTCTGCCATATCTCCTGCATATGTAATCTCTTTGACTCTTACCTCTTCTCCTGCATCAGCCAATTTTACAGCATATCCATCCATTGCAGAGTTGTCAAATCTTGGTAGGTCAAAAGAGGCGTAATACTCCTTTGCTACAATAGCTCCAATACTCTCCTCTATGGGAATAATATGCGTACTTTTAGCTTCTGCTTCATTGTAAATAATCTCTAATGCTTCATTGATACTAACCATAAATATACCTTATTAATCTGTTATTATTTTATGAAAATATTATAGTATAATTCTTGTAAAAAAAATAGATATATATCTATAAAGGATTTTAAAATGTTTGGTGAATTTGATGAAATGGTGTTTTATCACTCTTTTCTGATTAACTTAATGTTGGGATTAGTAGTTGTAGGTATGATAATCCCTTTTATTGGAAAGCTATGTTCAAAGAGCATAAAACGTATGAGAATATATATGTTTGTATCTCATGGACTCTTGACAATGATTGCATTTGCAGGTCTTATTGCATTTGTTTTTTCAAAAATGTCTTGGAATATAAGCATGATATTTATGGTAATTGCATTTTTTGCTCTAATTGGTATAGAGGTTATAAAGTATAAAAAGATGTTAAATACTAGAAATAATAAAGAGAGTTGTGCAAAAGATATGAAGCTTTTTGCTATTCAATATGGTGTGATTGAAATTGCTATTATTATGTCTTTAATAATCTCTAAAAGCATGGAGTATAAGAGTGCAGTACCTATTCCATAGTGAGGCTAGTAGTTCATCTCTTAGTCTAAAGGGTGATGAACATCGCTATATTTTTAAAGTTCGTCGTCATAGAGAGGGTGAAACCATAGCTCTTCGTAATCTAAAAGATAATAGCATTTACTTTTATAAAATAGTCTCTATTGATAAAAAAGAGGCTTATCTTTTACTAGAAAATTCAAAAGTTTTAGATATTTCAGTAAAAAGAAAACTTCATATCGCTTGGTGTGTAATTGACCCAAAAAGTATAGAGAAAGTTCTACCCTCACTCAATGAGATAGGTGTAGATTCTATTACCTTTATCTATTGTGAACGCTCTCAAAAATCTTTTAAACTTGACTTTAAACGTTTAGAAAAGATTCTTCTAAACTCCTCTCAACAGTCTGGACGTAGCTCTTTTATCAAACTATATATGGGAAAAGATTTAAGCTCATTTTTAAAAGAGAACCCTAGTGCTGTAATGTTAAATTTCTCTGAAAATACTCTAAACAAAGAGTCAAGCATAGATACTTTTGTAGTAGGCTGTGAGGGTGGTTTTACTACTAACGAAGTAGCCATGTTTAACTCTAAAAATATCATAGGATTAGACACCCCTCTAATCTTAAAAAGCGAATCAGCTATCTGTGCTATTGCTTCAAAACTATTATTATAGGTTTTTTGTTGATTTAAATTTGTTTGTATAATTAAAAATTAATTAAGTAAATTTTCTACTTTAGCATTGTAAAATAATCTTTATACTTTATTAGAAGAGAGCTATATGCAAAGATTTGATGCGTTATTTAATGAAATTAAAAATTTTCAAGATGATTATGAGAGATTAAATCGTAGTAATGCTTATGGATTTAATCTTTTTACTATTCTTCTAAAATCAGGTGATGAGGTCAATCTTCATACCAAGTTTATCTATGAACTGCTTAACCCTATGGGGTCTCATGGACAAGGTAGAGTATTTTTAGATATTTTTTTGGAAACGTTAGGTTTGGATATATCGGAAAGTAGGGTGGATGCATTTAGAGAAAAAGAGAATATTGATATACTTTTGCAATCTGGCTCAACCTCTATTATCATAGAAAATAAGATTTATACCAAAGACCACTCTTCTCAATTAAGTCGTTATTTGGAGAGGATAAAGTCTCATGGATACAAAGATGGACAGATTCATCTTCTCTATTTAACTCTTTTTGGAGAGAAGCCTTTGGAGCAAAAAGTTCAAGATAAGGTTTACTGTATCTCTTACAAAAAAGAGATAATCTCATGGCTCAATATCTCTATTAAAAAAGTGAAACATATTCCCATTTTAAGAGAGAGTTTGGTGCAATATCTAAATTTGGTCAAAGAGCTGACCTACCAATCAAAAGAGAAAGGATTAGTAATGGAGATAAAAGAGTTACTGTTAAAAGATAATAATTTGGAGAGAATTTTGAGTATAGAATCTTCAGTTATCGAAGCAAAAATAGAGGTTCAGTTTAATTTTTGGCAGGAGTTATTATCTAATCTATTCCCTTATTACTCTTTTAGTTTTTATAATACTAACAACAATAAAGGGCTAAAAAGTAGTATTAGACGTTATTATCAACAGCAGAAAAATACTAAAGATTATGGTGTGAAGTATCAGATAGATGAGAATTTGAGCTTTTTTATTGAGTTGAGGAAAAATTTATATTATGGATTTGAATTTTTAGAGGAATCATCCATTACAAAAGAACAGAGAGATATATTAGATGGTTTAGATATTGAGTGGAATGAGGTTTCTGATACAATTTATTGGCGATATCCAACCAAACGTTTAAACTTTAAAGATTTTAACCATCAAAATATTTTTGACATGATAGACAAGAAAAAAAGAGAGATTGAGATAAAAAAGATTAGTAATGAAATTATTGGACTAATTTCACAGTATGAAAAGGAGATATTATGTTTAGAAAGATAGTTTTGACGGCGATTACAGCCTCTTCATTTCTATTTTCAATGAGTGCCAATATGGTACAAAATGCTCCTAAAGAGAAGTTGGGATGTATTAAAGGGATTGGTATCAAACGAGTTCAAGCTATTATGGTGTATAGAAAACAAGATACTATTGATGGGTTGGAGGAGTTGCTAAATATCAAGGGTATAGGAACAGGAATCTTAAAAAATATCAAAAATGATATTAAGAAAAAAAGTTGTAAAATATCAGACAACAATAGAACTACACACAAAGAGAAAAAGAAAAGAGCCAATAAAAAAAATATCTCAGCTGAATAGATGAACATTAGTTCATCTATAGATATATTTCTACCTCTTTATCGTGTCATAGAAGCAGGGTCGATAGGGTCTGCCCACATCTCATCGGCGATAACATATTCAGATACTACATTTCCACCTATAAAATGCTCCTCTACTATTCTATCTATCTTATCTTTTGTAAGTCCTACATACATAGTGTGTCCAGGTTCTACTAGGATTACGGGTCCTTGTTGGCATCTATTTAGACATGAAGTTTGAATAGGTGCTACAGTAGCAATAATTCCTTTCATCATAAGAGATTGAGAGAGATGTTGCATGAGCTGTTGTGACTCTGGGTTATTTTGACTTACACAGCTTGGTTTTGGCATACCTGGAGGTGCTGACTGTTGACACTTAAAAACGTAAAATGCTGGTTGAGGCATTCCTATCATATTGAAATCCTTTTTGTAATAGTTTTAATTAAGAGGATATTACTCTTAGTTAAAATAGAGTTAACTTAATTTTTAAAAAATTACTCCACATATGGGGTGGCTGCTCTAAATCCGATACCATTTGTACTATTTTTACTGTCTGAATCTACTCCTGCTGTTCCTTGAAGTAGGTTTAGAATAGAACCTCCACGAACTACAACAGCATATTTATCTTTTGTCAGACCTGCACCCATTCCAACATCAAGAGTACTACTTGCACCATATATATTATCATAATGATTATATTTTACATCATCTAAATAGACATCCCACCAAGATGGAATATCATTCTCTGGAGAGAATTTAATATTTAGATTTTCATCAATTAGCCATACTAAATCTCGAAGATACTCTTTATACTCTCGACCAAATTCAAAAATCTGTACACCATAATCTAATACAGGAAGATTGATATCTACTCCTAGTAATCCATTTCTAAGATATGTTCCATCTCCACCATTATCTGAATCTGCCTCCAAAAGTCTTTTTATCTGAATATACTGTTTTTGAGTCAATAGACCAAGGTTATTACTCACTAAAGAGCCATTGCTATCTTTGACTTTATAGTTTTTTAGACTAGCTATAGCAAGATATGGAGGCATAATAGATACTCTTGGAGCAGTATCTATCTTATCTCTTTTAAAGGTTAACTCATCCCCTTTAAGAGTGTCTGGTAGTTTACCCTCTGTATATCCTTTTATTGGAACATCTCCATTTAAAAGAGTAAACTCTTGATTAATAAAACTGTTATAGTTTCCAACAAGGTTAATGATATCTGCTGATGGTATCTCTACTCCCAACTCTCTAGCTTGATAACTAGATACCCAAAAACCTTTCTCTTTGACTCCATCTTCATCTACATCAAATCCACCTGGAACATATGAGAAGCCTACACTATTCATAGATTTACCCTCTACACTCTCAAATATCCAAGTACATCTTTTAGAGGCATCAAGAGGGTCACCCTTATCTGCACACTCCAACTCTTTTATATTTGCTTGTCCATCACCATCACTATCATTAGTTGGGTCATCATTACGGCTATCAATCTCATCAACAACACCATCACCATCACTATCTTTGGTAAAAGAGTCTAGTGCATCTATAATTCCATCTCTATCTGTATCTCTTGTACTCTCGCTTTTATCGTCTTTTCCATCATTATCACTATCAACACTTAGAGTATTAGTGCCTAGTTGTCTCTCTATATAATCGCTAAGTCCATCATTATCATCATCAGGGTCAGAAGCATCTCTAATACCATCATGGTCACTATCTTTACTAGCTATATGTAGGTCTATATCTGCCTCATCATTAATTCCATCACTATCACTATCTATTCCATTATCATTAATTCCATCACCATTTACATCAACATCAGCTCCATCAGGAATTCCATCACCATCACTATCAGGGTTTCTACTATTTGGGTCTAGTGCATCTGGTAGACCATCATGGTCTTTATCTTTATTATTATTTACAATATCGTTTTGGTTATTAATACCATCACCATCACTATCTACACCATTATCAATAATACCATCACCATTTACATCTATATCTGCTGTATCATTAATACCATCACCATCAGTATCAACTCCATTATCTAAAATACCATCACCATCAATATCAGCATCTACGCCATCAGGAATTCCATCACCATCAGTATCATAATTATGAGCATTTGGGTCATAGATATCAAGAAGACCATCACCGTCATCATCAACATCTGCTAGATTATTAATACCGTCTCCATCACTATCAGCACCATTATCAGCTATACCATCACCATCTACATCTACATCAGCACCATCAGGAATTCCATCTCCATCAATATCTGGATTATTATCATTTGGGTCGATATCATCAGGTAGACCATCATTATCACTATCTTTTGAGTCATCTATTTTATCATGGCTATCTGTAATACCATCATTATCGCTATCTATACCACCACTATCTGCATCTGAGATATCATTTACACCATCACCATCACTATCTACTCCATTATCATTAATACCATCACCATTTACATCAACATCAGCTCCATCAGGGATACCATCACCGTCACTATCATAATTATTATCATTCATATCAAGCTCATCAGAGAGACCATCATTATCACTATCAGGTGGATTGTTATCTTCATTATCATGTCTATCATTGATACCATCGCCATCACTATCAGCTCCATTATCAAGAATACCATCACCATTTACATCTGCATCAGCCCCATCAGGAATACCATCTCCATCTGTATCAGAATTTTTATTATTTGGGTCTTTTATATCAGGCAATCCATCATTATCATCATCTGTATCTTTTAAATCATTGATACCATCACCATCACTATCAATCCCATTATCAGCTATACCATCACCATCTACATCTGCATCAGCTCCATCAATAATACCATCACCGTCACTATCACGATTGGAATCATTGGGGTCAATATCATTGGCTAGTCCATCACCATCACTATCTTTTTTATTGTCTATAGTATCATGCTTGTTTGTGATACCATCGCCATCACTATCAACTCCATTATCAGCTACTCCATCGCCATTGATATCTACATCTGATTTATCGTTTATACCATCACCATCACTATCAATTCCATTATCAGCTACTCCATCACCGTTAACATCAACATCAGCACCATCAGGAATTCCATCTCCATCTGTATCATAGTTGTGGTCATTTTTATCCAAATCATCTGCTAATCCATCACCATCACTATCAATGCTATCATCTACACTATCATACTCATTAGCAATACCATCACCATCACTGTCAGAGCCATTATCTAACGTACCATCTCCATCTATATCTACATCAGATTTATCATTTATACCATCACCATCACTATCAGTTCCATTGTCAGCAATACCATCACCGTTGACATCTACATCAGCACCATCAACTATTCCATCACCATCTGTATCACTATTATTATCATTTGGGTCAATATCATCTGCTAATCCATCACCATCACTATCAGTAGTCTCATCTATCGTATCATAATCATCAGAGATACCATCATTGTCACTGTCAAGTCCATTATCATTTATGCCATCACCATTTATATCTACATCAGATTTATCGTTGATGCCATCTCCATCACTATCAGACCCATTATCTAATTTTCCATCACCATCTACATCAGCATCAGCACCATCAGCTATTCCATCTCCATCTGTATCATAGTTATGGTCATTATCATCTACACTATCAACTAATCCATCATTATCATCATCTATATCATTGGCATTATTGATTCCATCACCATCATTATCAACTCCATTATCAATAACACCATCACCATCTACATCAGCATCAGCACCATCCTCTATTCCATCTCCATCTGTATCTCGGTTATTATCATTTGGGTCAATAGCATCAGCTAATCCATCTCCATCACTATCTTTACGATTATCTATAGTGTCATGTGAATCTGTAACTCCATCACCATCACTGTCAACACCATTATCATTATTGCCATCACCATCTACATCTACATCAGACTTATCATTTATTCCATCTCCATCACTATCTGTGCCATTATCTAAAATACCATCACCATCTACATCTGCATCAGCACCATCAGCTATTCCATCTCCATCTGTATCATAGTTTTGGTCATTAGAATCTATTTCATTAGCCAAACCATCATTATCGTCATCGCTATCATTAATATCATTGATACCATCATCATCACTGTCAGTCCCATTGTCAATTACTCCATCTCCATTTATATCTACATCTGCTCCATCAGGAATTCCATCTCCATCTGTATCTCTATTATTATCATTTGGGTCAATATCATCTGCCAATCCATCACCGTCATTATCTTTTCTGTTATC
>Ga0256828_1002546_pt1 | contig 10807 bp, 8 predicted proteins | sample CV88metaG_FD_185993 | JGI IMG/M metagenome (GOLD analysis project Ga0256828, IMG submission 185993) | Hydrothermal vent microbial communities from East Pacific Rise, Pacific Ocean - CV88 | ecosystem: Environmental > Aquatic > Marine > Hydrothermal vents | place: Pacific Ocean: East Pacific Rise... | reverse complement strand
ATATAGGACAATAGTAATGTTTTAGGGGACATCTATAATATTAACTAGGGACAACAGTAATGTTAACTAGGGACAGTGATAATGTCATAGGAATAAACAAGTTAATTCTGTCCTAAGTTTGGTTATACTTATCATTTAAATTAAAAGGTGTTAAAATGCTAAGTATGAATACAAATGAGATTATTATAGATAAACATAGCTCTAGCATCCAAATAAGTAATAAAATAACAGCTGTACAGAGAAAAAGTTATAACTATATGCTGAAAATTGCAAAAAATGAGTTTAAGAAAAACTCTAATGTAAGAAAATTTAGAGTAACAGCTGATGAACTATTAATATTTTTTGGAATTGGTAGCGAAAATTATAGTTTTTTAAAGAGAGAATTATCTATTTTACATAAAACATCTGTTACCTATAATCTCTTAGGAAAAAATCAAAGAAGCAAGGAGTGGGGTTCATTCTCTTTGATTGCTGGATTTACATATAAAAAAGGAATTATAGAGTACTCTTTTCCTCATCAGATAGAAGAGATGATTTTAAATCCAAAGATGTTTGGTAAAATTAACCTTGTTGCAATAAAAGGGCTTAGAAGTAGATATTCTATTGCTCTTTATGAGTTGGCAGAAGATTATATAAATGTTCAGATTCCTAAAATATCTTTGGATATTTTTAAAGAGTTAATAGGTCTTGAAAAAGGTCAATATTCAAGTATAAAAGATTTTAAAAAAAGAGTTATTGATGTAGCCATAGAAGAGATAAACAGAAGTGATAATATCTCATTTTCTCTATCTTATGAGATGATAAAGACAGGTAGAAAGATAACCCATATAAAATTCACAATCCACAAAAAAGAGGAAGTGCTACAACTAAGAGATAGACAAAAAAAGTTCTATGGTTGGAAAAAAGAGATAGTTGATAAGTATAAAAATCAGACTATCTGTAATAATCTAACAGAGATAGGCTATTTAAAATGGACATTTTTTTATATTAATCAAGATGGCTTTTTAGGCAAGATTATAAATGATAGCCGAACGATTTTAGACAAAGAAGAGGCTTTGAAAGTTTGGGAGTATCTCTATCAAAATCCCTCTAAAATGACTATTGAGCCATTGAGTCAATATGATATTTTGATGAAGGATTTTAAAGATAGAAAGGTTGAACAGGTTACAACAACAGTTTTTGGGGATAAAACTGTTATTACTTCTAAATTTATAGATTTTAAGATAGATAGAGATAAAGATAGTGAGATGTTTGATTATTTTTTTATAAAAATTCAACGTGAAGATGACTCTATAATTTGGAGTAAAAATAGCTTTAGTTTTGATGATATTGTGGTTATGAATTTTGTGTAGTTTAGTTGAAGTGATAGCTCTATTTAGAGAATCACTTCTAGATAATTCTAACTCAACATCCCTCTAACTTCATCCTCATCAATTAAATCTTTATTAAATTTAACCACGGCAATCTGTTCTGTCTCATTTACATAGCTCTCTACAATCGCTTCATGTTTTGTTAACTCTGCAACTTTATTACGGTCAAAAATATCGAGAGGTAAGTAGACATTTCCACGGTTGTTCGGGCTTGGCATGGTTGCTACCCATATAAACCATACTACAGCAAGTCCAGCAACAATTATTGCCAATGTGGCACGGTCATAGTGTTGCATTACCCAACCAGCCAATAGTCCTCCTAAGAATATACCTGTATAGGCAAAGGTATTTGCTACACCTAATGCAGCACCCTTTTGGTGTACTTTTGCATATTTGGCTACAAAACTTTGAAGAAGAGGTTCAAACATATTGAATCCAATAAAGAATAGAACCACGCCAACCCCAAAGATAAATGGTGTGTTGGCAAAACCCATAGCGATAAAGCTTAAAAAGATAATGGCTACAGAAATCATAAATATCTCTTTTCCTTTTCCATGTTTCTCTCCATAAATGGCTGCAGGTGCCATGGCTATAAATCCAAATATCATGGCAGGAAAATAGACTTTCCAGAGTTCTGATTTTTCCCAACCAAAACCACCATCAGCCACATTGTGTGTCATTACAATAGGAATAATAAAAAATGCCATGGTCATAATAGAAGAGTGAAAAAGAAAGGTTATATACATTCTCACCAATGCTTTATCTTGAAAGACATCAAAGAAGCTGGACTCTTTTTCAGAGTAAGAGTGAACAATTTTAGGGGGCTTTGGCACAGCTGTAAAGAGAACGCCAATGGCCATAACAGACAAAATAGCCGTTAACCAAAAGAGTTTATCAATCCCCCAGTTTCCTCCAACAATAGGAGCTACAATCATCGCTACAGCAAAACTTAATGCAATTGTTCCCCCCATAATTGCCATAGCGTGCGCTCTCTGCTCCTCTTTTACTACATCGGCTATCATTGCAGATACTACTGAACCGATAGCTCCTGAACCTTGTAAGAAGCGACCTATCATCAGCATATAGATATTATCAGACATCGCCGCAATAACTGAACCAATAATAAAGATAACCAATCCAAAAAATAGAACAGGTTTTCTTCCAAATTTATCACTCATAACACCAAATGGAACTTGAAAAATTGCTTGAGTAAGTGCATATCCACCCACCGTTACACCTGCCAAGAAAGGGGTAGCACCTTCCATATTTAAGGCATAAACAGAGAGAACAGGAAGAACTATAAAGAGTCCAAAAAAGCGTAATGCAACAATAAAGTTTAAGGGCATTATCTGTTTAATCATACTAACATCTCCAATAAGATAAAATTTGTCCTATTATATAGATTAAAGGTTAAGAGTTAATGAAAATTGTATTGGCAACAGGGAACAAGGGAAAACTTAGAGAGTTTAGAAATATGTGTGATGTAGAGGTTATCGCTTTTTCCGATATTTTAGGAACAATGGAAATTATAGAAGATGCCGATACCTTTAAGGGAAATGCACTTATAAAAGCACGAACAATTTACGAAAAATTGCAAGATAGAGATGCTATTGTTATTTCAGATGATAGTGGTATCTCTGTTCCTCTATTGGGGGGAGAACCTGGGATTTACTCGGCACGTTATGCAGGAGAGGGGGCAAGTGATAAAGAGAATTTGTATAAGCTTGTTGAGGCTATAAAAACAGAAGGAGTAGATAGTACACCTGCTTACTATACAGCATCTATTGCTATAGTAAGCAGATATGGAGAGTATGTGGTTCATGGTTGGATGCACGGTAATGTTTTGAATTCAACCAGAGGAGAGAAGGGTTTTGGTTACGACCCAATGTTTATCCCTAATGGCTATAGTCAAACATTAGGAGAGCTGGATGATGAGGTTAAAAAGTCTATTTCACATAGAGGTAAGGCTTTAGCATTGGCAAAGCCTATAATTAAGATGTTGCAACGAAATTTTGTCTATGACCCTGCTTTGATGTATTAAGGAGTTAACTCTTTTCTATTTTTTAGTATTGAGATTTTATTTTTAATAAAAATAAATAATGGCAATATTCAATGAGTTTAATATATATTTTTTGTAAAATAGGTAAAAACTTTCAAAGGACTTTTAATGTATAAAAAAATAGTAAAGATTGTGCCATTTATCTCAATTTTGTACACTACCGTGGTTTTTGCAGATATTGATAGGCAACGAGGCATATATGACGCTGCTGAAGAGATGATTGCTATGGATGAAAAGATGAATCGAGCTATCGATGAACATAATAAATTTTATTGGGATGACGAATATATGGAGGAGAAACCAACGATTTCTATTAATGATTTTGAAGAGACAGAAGAGGGTTATGAGTTGATAAAAAAATTTTCTGATTTTAATCAAACTGAGATAGAAGTTCAGTTGGATGATGGAATTTTAACCATCTCTACCATTCGAACCATCACAGAGAAGACAGCATTAACTGAATCTACAACGATAAGCTCTTCAGCTAATGCACTTTTTATTCCTAATGATGCCCAAGAAGATAGGATGAAACAGAGTTATAGAGATGGTGTTTTAAAAATTACACTTCTTAAAAAGTAATTGTCATTTTTCTGGATTTATTAAAATCCACCTCCGAAATTAAAATCCATTACCTGAAAATTTGGGTCACTGTAACCAAATTGGCTTGATGTTCCACGTAGTAATGTAATATCCATTTTAGGATTAATTCCTTGTGGGCAGACCTCTGTACAGTTTCCACATAGGGTACAGTCCCAAATACCATTACTCTGTATATTATCAATGATGCCCTTTATATTACCCTCTCTTGGGTCTGCTATATAACGATAGGCACGTGTTAGTGCAAAAGGACCTATAAAATCTGGATTGACCTCTAAAACAGGACATGAAGAGTAACAAGAGTCACATAAAATACAATCAGTCTGTTTTTCAGTAACTGCTACTTGCTCCTCTGTTACCTGAATCTCTTGGCTCTTTTGTAACCATGCTTTAGAACTCTTTAGTGTCTCTCTAACTCTCTGTTTATTTACTTTTAAGTCTCGTTGAATCTCATGGTATGCTAAAGGTTCTATTAAATCATCCTCTTCAAAAGTATAGGAACATGCTAAAACCTCTTTTCCATTAACTCGAACAGCACACGTTCCACAAATACCTGAACGACAGCTGGAACTGAATGTTAAGCTCTTATCTGTATGCTCTTTAATATAATAAAGGGCTTTGAGAAGTGTTGTTTTCTCTTCGGGTACACTAAAATGTGTAATCTTTTTACCTCTATTAATGGCAATGGTTAGCTCTCGTTGCATCAATCTATCACCTTTACTAATTTATTTTGTAAAACGTTATCTTCTATCCAATAGAGAGAGTTGACTCTGTAAAGCTTATCCTCTTCGTTTGGAAATGCCTCTTTATAGTGTGCTCCACGGCTCTCATCGCGTACGAGAGCTGAGTCTAAAAGCACTTCTCCTATCTCTAAGCTATTTTGAAACTGTAGAAAATCAATGAGATTGGTATTATTCTCTACTTGTTTATCGGCAATACCCATATTATCAAGGTCAGATTTGATGACCCTTAGTTCATTCAATAAGTTATTTAATTGGGTATTATCCCGTACAATTCCTGCATGTTGATAAAATTTACGACCCAGTTCATGTTGAATTGCATAGAAGTTTCTCTCGAATGGGTACTCTTCAAACAGACCTTCTATATACTCTTGGTCTTGTTGTCGTTGGTTACTCTCTATCTCATTGCTCTGTGGTAAAAGAGATTTTACAGCATTCTCTCCTGCTTTTCTTCCCATAGAGATGATTTCTAATAGTGAGTTTCCTCCAAGTCGATTTGCTCCGTGAATTTTTGCGTTGCTACATTCCCCTACAGCATAACAGTTACTTAAGCCAGTTACTTCTAGATGATGATTAACATCAATCCCACCCATTGAGTAGTGGGCAACAGGTTTAATTGGAATCAACTCGGTTATAGGGTCAACATGTTCATATAGCCTACAGAGTCGTACCTCTTGAGGCATAAGATGAAGAAGTTTCTCTTCACCCAGATGTCGAATATCTAGAAAAACCTCTTCTCCCTTTTGCATCTCTGAAGCAATGGCTCTTGCAACAACATCTCTAGGAAGAAGCTCATCTACAAAACGCTCTCCTTTTGTGTTAACAAGATAGCCTCCTTCACCTCTGGCACTCTCACTAATTAGAGTAGAAGAGCTTTTAAGGGCTGTGGGGTGAAACTGCACAAATTCCATATCACTAACTGCTCCACCTGCTCGAAGTATTGAAGCGATTCCATCACCTGTCGCACCTTCTGAATTGGTAGTAAAGCCTTTATATATTCCAGCATAACCACCTGTGGCAATAATGGTATTTTTAGCCTGTATCTCTTTTACTTCACCTGTAACTATATCTAAAAAAGTTGCACCCAATACGCGTTTCTCTTCTGTGATGAGGTTGAGAAGAAAATATTCCTCTATCATCTCTATTCCCTCTTTGAGACAGGTGTCATAGAGTGTATGTAATATTTTTAAACCCGTATAATCTTGTGCATAACAGGCACGTTTGCTCGATGCCCCACCCAATTGACGCTGTGCTACTTTTGCATCATTTGTTCTATCAAAAGGAACGCCCAGCTTCTCCAACCATTTAATGGTGTTGGGTGCATCTTGACAAAGTTCCTGAACCATCTCTCTATCACAGAGTTTATGGGCTGATTTTATGGTATCATCAATATGTGCTTGGATTGAATCGGGTGTTATATTCCCCAAAGAGGCATTGATTCCCCCTTGTGCCATAGAGGTCTGTGAGGCTGTAGGATAAGATTTTCCAACGACCAAAACCGTTGCCCCTTTCTCTTTAGCTGTAAGTGCAGAGGTCAATCCTGCTCCACCTGAACCGATAATTAAAATATCTAACATGCTTTCTCCATTGAGATTTAATAGGTTAAAATATCTAGAGAATGCTTTGATTTTGCTTTTGAAGTTATTGTAGAGATGCTTTAACTCGATTTTATTTTAAAGGAGGGAGAATAGGTTAAAGTTGTTTAATTCTATTGGTTAAAACATCTCAACAGGAATATAAATATTCAATTCTTTTTTAGATGAGGAGTTCTTTTAAAGATATATCCTGTTAAGAAAATTATATCAGATAAAAGTTAATTTAAAACTTTAATTATCTAATAAAATTAAGTTTAATTTAATTTTAAAGCATCATTAATGAGATATTGTTTTATTATAAATCAAGATGATTCCTTTATATTAAATTTAGTTTTTTTAGATGAAAACAGCTCTTAATATTCTCTATTACACCCTTTAGTAACTTCTCTCTGGCTTCTACACTGGCCCATGCAATATGGGGTGTAATTAAGAGTCTATGCGAATGTTCTATTTTTAGTAAAGGGTTATCTTCTTCAATGGGTTCAACAGAGAGAACATCCAACCCTGCATAGAGTTCACGTCTGTTAAGTTCATTTGCTAAATCTTTTTCATTGACAATACCTCCTCGACCCAAATTAAGGAGAATGGCACCATCTTTTAAAAGACCGAGATTGGACTGATTAATTAAATTAAGAGTATCACTGTTTAGTGGAGCGTGGATAGAGACTATATCGCTCTTACTCAATAACTCATCCAAGTTGTCATGGTGATAATCATTAATCTTATTTCGCCCCGAAGTAGAGTAGTAGGTAACAGTAGCACCAAAAAGTTCTGCCATTCTTGCTACCTCTTTTCCTATGGTTCCAAAGCCAATAACACCCCAAGCTTTTCCTGAAATCTCATTAAATGGTTTTGATACATCTGTAAAGAGTCCTGAATGACTCCATTGACCATTGGTGACTATTTCTTTATAGTAATCCATGTGACTCATAAGATGTAAAGCCATGGTAAAGGTGTGTTGCAATACAGAGTTTGTGGAGTATCCTTCTACATTTTTTACAGCAATTTTTAGCTCTTTTGCTGTATCCAAATCGATATTATTTACGCCTGTTGCTGTGACAGCTATCAGTTTTAAATTTGGACAGTTTTTCATAATATTTTGGTCTATAATCACCTTGTTGGTGATAATAACATCTACATCTTTAACCCTCTCTAAAGTCTCTTCACTAGTTGTTGTTTCATAGATTGTTAACTCCCCAAAAGCCTTTAATGGGCTTAAATCTAAATCATTGCCGAGTGTTTTGCCATCAAGTATTACAAGTTTCATATTTCAATCCCTAGTTTTTCTATTATTTTATCTTAAATATTACGTTTTTTTGTTTTAATATTTATTTTTTTTAAAATAAATTGATAAAAATATTTTTTGAAATCTGCTATACTAGCAGAATGAAAAAACTACATATCTATCCCACATCCAGAGCCATTCGTCAAGTTCAGAAGGCTCAACGTCAAAACAATGCTCTTTTACCCTCACTTATGCGTATTGATGATTTTGAACGCCGTGCTATTTTACTTCCTGAGCTTATTATGGTTGACTCATTACAACGAACACTCTTATTAAAAGAGGCGACAACATTTAACGGTTTTGATAAATTAAAAATTAATCGTGAATTGGTAAAGTTTTTTACAAAAAGTGATGCTATCTTTAAATTTTTTGAAGAGTTGAGTCATGAAAATGTAGCATTTGATGATTTGGTAGAAGGGGATGCTTATGTGGAGTTTGGAGAGCATATTGAAATACTTGAAGAGCTGTTAAATAATTATGAAACCATTTTAACTAAAAGAGGCTTGACCGATAGGGTTTTTATTCCTAAAAGTTATCGTATTAATCAAGGATTTATTAATGCTTATGATGAGTTTGAACTCTACCTTGAAGGGTATATGAGCTATTTTGAGTTGAATATTATTGAAGAGATTGCTAAAACAAAACCGTTTATTATTCATATGCAGAGTTCTAAATTTAATAAAAAAGTTCAAGAGCGTTTTTTAGAGATGGGTATTAAAGTAGAGAATGATGCTTCGGTCTCTTTTGATTTGCATACAAAAAAGGTGATTTCCAGCTCTAAAAATAGCCTTAAGATTAATGCAAAAGTCTATTCAGTTGAAGAGCGTATAGCACAGATACCACTTCTATTAGAATCGGTTCAGAAGATGGTTGATGGTGGGATTAATCCAGAAGATATTGTGGTTATTTTACCAGATGAGTCGTTCAAAGAGACATTAAAGCTCTATGATAGATTAAATAACTTTAACTTTGCTATGGGATTTGATTATTATCGAACCAAAGGTTATAAACGTTTAGAAGCGATATATAATCACTGGAAAGAGTTCTCTTCTGAGACGATTTTTTTACTTAAGAAATATGAGATAGAGATAGAAACATTAAATAAAATTAACCCATCTTTGATGGTTAATGTGGAGCAGTTTTTTAAAACTATAGAGATTTTTGATTTGGAGAGTATAAATGTAAAAGTAGAAGAGAGTTATTTCTCTTTTAAGCGTATTTTTTCGAAAGAGAGAATGAATATTAAGTCGTGGCTTTTTTTATGGTTAAAACGTCTTGTGGGTTTAACACTAGACGATGTCAGGGGAGGCAAGATAACCGTTATGGGTGCTTTAGAGACCAGAGGGGTTGCTTTTAAAGGAGTAGTGGTTGTTGACTTTAATGATGGTATTGTCCCCTCTATTCCTGCTAAAGATGCCTTTTTAAACTCATCATTACGAAAATTTGCGAAACTACCTACTAAGAATGACCGTGAAGCATTACAAAAACAGCTCTATAAACGTATTTTAGAACAGGCAGAATCCTCAATAATTATCTACTCTACAGCAAATAATCGTCTTCCTACTTCTTATCTTTATGAGTTGGGATTGGGGTTGGGAGAAGTGATGTATACAAACTTAGAACTTCTTTATAGTGAACCCAATATGGTAGTAGAAGAGCAATCACCAATAATTGAGAACTTCAATGCTTCTCAGATTACATGGTCTGCCACAAGATTAAAGACTTTTCTTATGTGTAAACGTAAATATTACTACAGTTATGAAGAGAATTTAAAGGCAAAAGATAGTGATGAGTTGAATGAAGGGAGATTTTTACATAAACTTCTAGAGCATGTTTTTAAAGAGCAGGAGTTTTATGAGAATGTTGACGAGTTAAAAGTGACAATTGATAAAACATTAGATTCTCTCTTAGAGACCAAAACAGCGAAAATAGCCTATTCAAAACTTTTATGGAAAAGTAAAATGGAAAAGTTTATCTATGCTCAAATTGACCATTTTAAACAGGGCTACAGAGTTGTCGAACGAGAAAAACATATTGTGGGTACAATTGCAGGAGTTAACTTTAAAGGAGTTGTTGATAGAGTTGACCAGAATGAATATGAGACACTTATTTTGGATTATAAAAGTGGTTCAATAGCAGAAGCAAATCGTATTAAAAATCTAGATAAATTGACTGATTTTCAGATGAGTATCTACGCAGAGATTCTACAACCTACCTACGGGAGTAATATGCGTTTGGCATTTATAGAGATTTTTAACGAAAAGATTACCGAGATAACTCAGCTTGAAGAGAAGAGAGAGCGATTACATACTATTATTGAGGAGCTGAAAGAGACAAAAAGTGTTGTTGCTTCAAAGTGTGATGATGTGAGTAAATGTCAATATTGTGATTATACTCTACTTTGTGAACGTGGGGTCTATTTATGAGAAAAAGAGAACCATCAATAATGACTTTCCAACCTAAACAAGCCTACTCTGCATCAGCAGGTTCAGGTAAAACTTTTGCTCTCTCTGTTCGCTATATTGCTCTGCTCTTTATGGGTGAAGATTCAAACAGTATACTTGCTGCGACTTTTACCAATAAAGCCGCTGCTGAAATGAAACAGCGTGTGGTTTCACTTTTAATACATATTCAAGAGAGACCTGCTGAATTGGCTGAACTCTCCAGACAAACAGGTTTTTCCAAAGAGAAGATTATCAAGAAACAGCCTGAGGTTTTAGAGAATTTTTTATCCAGTTCTAATTTTATTGTGACACTTGACAGCTTTTTTACCTCTATTTTACGTTCTGCCTCTCTCTATATTGATATTGAACCCGATTTCGTAACAAAAGAGATTGACCCAAAAGTGAAAGAGAATAACTTTTTAGATGAGGTTCAATCAAATGCACTTTTACAACAGTTGGTAAAGTTAGCAATGAATATTGAGGATAAGCGTTTTTTAAAAATGTTTGAGTTGATGCAGAACTTTTATAAGATAGACCCTCTACTTCCCGATGCGAACTATGCACTTTATAATCTTACAGAGTTAGAGCATCAAATAGATAGCAAACGCGAAGAGCTTTATGGTCTGGTTGTGGCTTCGGGTGCATCAAAGAGTGCGATTAAAAACTTTGCACCAATTGAGATAAAAGCGTTGTTTAAAAAGGGATTATTCGAGAAAG
>Ga0256828_1002544_pt1 | contig 10811 bp, 16 predicted proteins | sample CV88metaG_FD_185993 | JGI IMG/M metagenome (GOLD analysis project Ga0256828, IMG submission 185993) | Hydrothermal vent microbial communities from East Pacific Rise, Pacific Ocean - CV88 | ecosystem: Environmental > Aquatic > Marine > Hydrothermal vents | place: Pacific Ocean: East Pacific Rise... | reverse complement strand
TCTTTGAAAATAAGCTACATAAAAGTTCTTTATAGATATAATCTATAAGAAATATAAAAATAAAGCCTATAACATAGATAAGCTTTAATTAGCAATTAAAAATAAAAAGGGAAAAAATGCAAAAAAAGTTATTTAAAAATAGAGTTTTAGAAGGAAATCTTATTATCTATAGAGTAGATATGATGAGATTTTATAAAAAAGAGAAAGTTCAGGCATATATTGCAGCAGGTGGACTTTTTTATGATCTTAGATATATTCATTATATAATATCATATGTAGAATCTCATCCAAAAGTAGATAAAAAAGAACCTATATACCTCGCAGTAAATAGGATAAAAGATGATATCGAAGCATATATGACATCATTTGGTTTTTATGAAAGAAACTGGTTATCAAAATCTAATCAAAAATTACTTGAAATGGCTGTAAAAACAGCAACAATTGAAAAAATTTATCAAAATTACATTTTACCAACAGATATTAAATTTAATAATTTAAAAAACTTGTTCGCAGATAAATTCTCATATAAAGGAATTTTTCCAGAAATGTATTTAAGAGGAGGATTTCATTGTTTTTCAACATCAACAAGTAAAAGTATTCTTCTTCAATCTATTATTGAGTATATTGATTATAAAAGATATTGTCAAAATACAAATAACATTATTGATGAATTAGCAACAGAAATAGAAATGAAAAATAGTCAAAGAGTTTTCCCTTATCAAAATATAGAGGAATTAATAACATTCATTGAAAAGGAAATGATATGAATATAAATATAAAAACAAAAGAAAAAGAGTATTTTATTTCTTCAATAGAAGATTTAAAAGAAGTGAAAGAAATGCTTTATAATGATGGATATCATCTATCTACATTTAGAAATAAAAAAAATAATATCTATACACCTTTGTCAAATGAAACAAATGATAAAAGTATATTAGATTATCTTGAAGAAATAGGTGTAGATACAACTGAGTATAAAAGAGATGATTTTCATTTCACATCAATCAATAATGATTTGATAGAGGCAATAGTTTCAAAAGAAGAAATGAAGATGATGGCAGAACATGAAAATAAAAAGTCAAAAGACTTAGTTCTTATATCTATCCAAGATCCAGATGATAAAGAAGATATCTCTCCATACCAAAAACAATTTAAAAGGGTTCTTCCTATTAGATTTTTTGATGTAGAGGATGATATTGGTGTTAAATCTGGTGGTTTCGATGTTGTCCCATTGAATGATGAAGAAGCTAAGAAAGTAGCAGATTTTATCTATGAAAATAAAGATGAAAAATTCTTTATTCATTGTGCAGCAGGAATGTCTCGTTCAGCAGGCGTAGGAATGGCAGTAGATTGTATTATTAATCATAATGGTAGTAAATACAGTGCTTCTCAATATCCATCCGATATTAAGAACCATCATAGATATTCTCCTAACTATGTTGTTTATGACAAAATAGTAGAGAATTTTAAGAATGTAAAAAACTTTAAGTTCAGATGTTCTTCTTGTGATGCTAGCTTTAATAAAGGCGTAAAAGGAGTAAAAGAGGGGAGAGAAGTTTTTTCTTGTCCTGTCTGCTTTGCAGAAGTGAAAGAATAGAGGGAACTCTTTCTTTCGCAACTTCGTTATAGGAAAAAGACATTGTTATAAAATTTTGATAAAATATCAAATGAATTTTTTATTTTATCAAAATATCTTCTTATAACAATAAACAAAGACCAAGTCTTTAAAAAAAACTTAAGGAGAATAAGATGAAAAATTTTTTTCAAAAATTTTTTGGAAATAAGAGCCAGGTTCAAAATGATAGCTTGAAAGCTTATCATAGAGCTGAACAAACAGGAAAAGAAGAGGTGTCTGTAAGAATGGTAGATACCTCTACGGATAAAATCTTCACAGTCTCTTCAGAAGAAGAGGCTGCATTATTGGTAAGAGAAGGCTCTTATCCAGTAAAAGTAATCTTTGTGGAGAAGAAATATCTCTCAAAGACAAAAAAAGGTCTCTCGTTCTGGGTAACGGAAAGAGAAAACTTTTATAATATTAGAGGAGGCCAAGGAGGAAACCTTTATCTAGAAGAGAAAAGGTATTCTTCCATTTCAACAGCAAGAGCCTAAAAAAAGCTCCCACTTAGTGGGAGTCGCAACCTTAAAGGGATATAATCTTCAACCCATAGAAAATTTTATATTTTCATAAGAACGAAGTCGTTCTTCATACTCTTCAAACTCATTATTTATAATAGTTATCTCATTATAAAGGTAAGGATTTCTTGTTCGAGAATCAATATGAGATGTATCAAAAAAATTATCCCTTACCCATTCTAAATATGCATTAAGAATACTTTCTTGATTTCCAGAGTTCAAAAGTTCTTTAGTAATTTCTGTTGGTGTTTGATATAAATTTATATTCTCTATCTCTCCTGTATCAGGATTTGTGCCCTTCATAAACAAATTCAAACTCATAAAATATCCTTTTTTTATTTAAGTTAATTATAGCTACATATTCTTTAAATATAGTTTAATTTTCTTTTTTATTTTTCAAAATAAGTTATAATCCTATAAAAAAGAGAGTTAATATGTTAAATAAAAACCTAACCCTAATGTTTTTTATAATAATTCTAATAGAAGGTTTTTTTACACTTTCTTTAGAGTTACTTGTAATTAGACAAGTTGTTCCATTTGTTGGAAATGGAACAGAAATGGTCTCAATAATAATAAGTTCAGTGCTTCTACCATTATCTATAGGATATTATTATGGTGGGAAGAGATATTCAACTTTATTTAAAAAAAATAATAAGACAAAAATTAGAAATATCTTAACAAAAAATATTTATATTATCGTTACTCTATCTGGAATAGGTTTTTCTTATATATTAATGCACTTTTATTTTAAAAATTTCCCTATAAATAACTTAATGATTGCTTTAAGTGTATATTTAATATTCTTTTTAGTTTTTCCTACATTTTTATTAGGACAAACAGTTCCATTAATAAGTAATTATTTTTCATCAAAAGAGATGTCAAAAATAACAGGAAAAATACTATTTATATCAACAGCAGGGTCATTTGCTGGTTCCATAATAACTGTTCTTATTTTAATGAGATTTATAGGTGTATCAAACACTTTATTATTTATAGAAGCTTTATTATTAATATTGGTGATATTAATATCAAAAGAAAAAATAAAATCTATTTTTTTAACACTATTTATTTTTACAATTATTTTTGTTTTAAAATCAATAAGTATTCAAGGATTTAATATAGAATATGAAAATAAGTATAATACAGTTATGATTAAGACAAAAGGGAAAAGAACTATATTATCAATAAATAATTCAGGTTCATCTTCAACCGAAAATAATAATACACATTTTTATAAATATATAAATGTAATTAATAATATTTTAAAAAATGAAAAAGATAAAAATATTCTTGTAATAGGAGCAGGTGGATTTACAGCAGGTTTTAATGATTTAAAAAATAAATATACATATATAGATATTGATCCAGATTTAAAAAAGATTTCTGAAGAAAAGTTTTTAAAAGAGAAAATTAAAAAAAATAAGAAATTTATTCCTACAGAAATAAGGGCTTTCTTAAAAAATGATAAGAATAAATATGATGTAATTATTGTAGATGCTTACTCAAATATAGTTTCTATTCCTATGAGTTTAGTTACACGAGAGTTTTATTCTGAATTAAAAGACTCTCTTACAGAGAATGGATATATTATTTCAAATATTATCTCAGACCCATATTTAATAAGTGATTTTTCAAGAAATATGGATAATACATTTAGAACTGTGTTTAATACAGTTGTTTATTTTCCTTTAATAAATATAGAAAAAGATAAATTAGAATCTATATCTAAATTAAAGAATAAAGAAAAATTAAAATTAACAAATAATATCTATATATTAAGAGATATAAATAAATCTAAAAAAATATATACGGATGATAAGAATTCAGCTTCATTTGATACTCTTAATCGGAAATAATCTTAAATATTTTACCTTCTTCAGAAGAAGGGATATTTATAGTTATATTTTTTTCTCTATTAAAAAAATGAAAAATTATTTCTTTTTGGAATATTGTTATTTCTGGAAGGAATTTAAATTTTAAGTCTTTGTATTTTCTATCATTAATAAAAAAGAAGAAATTTTCATAAGCATTAGATATTATATCTATGGATAAATTATCATTATTTATTTCATTAAAGTTTTTAAGATCATTCTGTTCAACCATTACACGAATTTTATCTGTAGAATTTAACTTAAATAGCTCTAATGATTCATTATTTTTCGTCATATTTTTGCTACCTTTTTAATTGTTTGTATTTGAAAGTATATCATTTTAAAAGATTATTATCTTTGATTTATATAATAACAAAAAATTACTTAAATAAAGTTGAAAATATATTTTTATTCTTATTTTAAAAAAAAATAAATAAAAAATGATATACTTTTTCCGTCGAACATTTATTCATTTTTTTAAGTTCGGCAAAATTTAATGATATTTTTCATTAATAATACCTCAATGAGCAATAAGTGTTTTTTATTTTCTTATTAACTACTTTTTCTTATTGCTCAAATTAATAATACTTTAAGGTTTTTTCAATTATAATAAAAATAAAGAAGATTTAAATGTTAAAAAAAATAAATAATGATATCCTTGATCTTTGGGATAAATTAAGAAAAAGTGAAATTTCAAGAATAAATATATATAAAAAAATAGAATTAATAAATGAAGATATAAAAAATATAAGACAGACTCCAATGAATATAAAAAATCTTTATGATTTTTCTCAAAATTTATTAGATTTATATAATCTTTTAACTTTATCTGAAAATTTAGATAATGATTTAAAAATAACCGGAATAATACTAAGAAATCAATTAAAAAAACCTGTATATTATATTATTAATAAAGAAGCAATAAAAATGTTTGCTACAAATATACCATGGTTTTTTCAAACATATAATAAAGCGAAATTAATAAAAGAAAGTTCATCTTATGTATTATTGAAAGAAGAAAAAATTTCTAGTTTAGCTTTTACTGCAAATATAATTTTAAATGAAAATAAAAAAGCAATATATGAAAAATATCATAAAGAAGAATCAGCAAGAGAATTTTATAAAAATTTATCTCTATAACAAAATAGCACTTATTTTTTATAAGTGACTATTATTTTAAGGGTAAAAATGTTAGAGAAAATCAAAAATAATTCTTATTATTGGATTACATTAAGAACTAATATTGGTATATTTAAAGGTGAAGAAAAAGATGTTATTGGTCAAGCTGTTAATAATAACAATGGTCAATATTTTAAAATTTGTGGTTCTGATGAAACATATGATGATAAAGAAAATATTTCTTCTCATTATATTGTTGTTAGAATTAATGAAAAAATTGAAAGGGATTAATATGGCAAAATTAAAATTTTTAGGAAGTGGATCAGCATTCGTAACTGGAAAAGAAAACTATCATTCAAATATTTTGATTGAGAGTGATAATGGTAAAAAGATGCTTTACGATTGTGGAACAACAATTAATGATGCATTGGACACTGCAGGTGTAGATGTTATGGATATTGATGAGGTTTTTATTTCTCATCTCCATGGTGACCATTCAGCTGGTCTTGAATTCGTAGGATTTAAAACTTACTTTTCTACTTTTCCATTTGGAGATAAAAAAGTAAAAGTCATTTCTTCAGAAAATATTCTTACGGATTTATGGAAAAAACAACTTTCTGCTTCTATGGATTCTTTGGAAACAAAATCATCTTTAGATACATATTTTGAAGTTTCTCCAATTAAAGAGAAAAAGAATGAATATGGTAAATATAAGGAAAATTTCTTTTTTGAAGATATGGAAATAATTCCTATAGAAACTATTCATTCAAAAATGGAAAGTTATGGAATTTTTATTAAAAAATTTGGTGGGATGTATGATATCTTTATTACAGGAGATACAAAATTTACACCAGACAATTTACTATTTAATTATAGTAATGCGAATATTATTTTTCAAGATTGTGAATTTGCTGAATATCCAAATGGTGTTCACGCTCAATTTCATGAATTAAAAACTCTTCCTTCTGAGATAAAAGAAAAAATGTATCTTTATCACTATATGCTAAATGGTAAAACATTTGAAGAGTTGGAAAAAGAAGTAAAAGATGCAGGATTTGTAGGTCTTGTAAGAAGAGGTTTTGAACTTATTATTAATTAAAAAGGAAAAATATGAAAGAAAAAATTATTAGAAATGTTTCTCGTTATGAACGATTTGAAGAAATTGTGCAAAGTATGAGACATGGAGCAAAATTATCTTTTGATGAAGGTAAAGGGAATAACCCTATTACTCCAAAGATAACGGCAATATCAAGAAAAGACGGTGTTTGTCTTTATGTTTTGAAAGGCTCTGGATTGATTAATAATTCAAGACTTTTAACACTCTATAAAAATCTAGCTCAGGAGGGTAAAAATGTACATTAATGTATTTACAGGTAAGGCGACAAGAGAATATTCAGCAGAAAAAAAACTTGCAAAGTATATCAATAGTTTAAGTAAAGTTGAACGGCTATTACTTGTTCCTTTTTATATGAGAGATACATATGGAGAATCAGATGGATTTTCATTATGGATTGAAGATATGGATGAAGACATCTCTAAAAAAGATATTCAAAAATATTTAAAAAAGTTTAAATAGACTTTTTCAGAAGACCTTTCCTTTTGGAAAGTTCTTTATTTAAAAACAATCTTATAACAGAGTTCATTTTAACTTATAAATTTTGAAAATTTTTCTTTTAAAAATATAGGGAGAAATTATTCAAGAGATCATTTTCTTCTTAGCATATGCTGGCAACCTATACCTTAAATTAAAAGAATATATCTTTTCAACTTCTGCAAGAATAATTCAATTAACATTAGAGCTAGCTTAATTATTTTTTTATATTTTTATTCTTATAACAACTTAGCTTTCTATATTCTGTATAGATTGTATTTAATTTTAAAAATAAAAAAAGGATTTACGATGAGTTATGACGATATGGAACTTGACTTCGATTTTGAAAGTGAAATTGATGGTTTGGATATGGAAGACATGAAACTTCTGGATGAAGTTACTTCAGTTATTAAAGTTGATGATAAAGAGCTGGAGGTGGTAGAAGCCGAACTTTCTGAAGCAGTAGATGTTGAGGAAGAAGATGAAGCAATTATTTCTGAAACTCAAGTTGAAGAGATTCTTCATTTTGAGCTTGAAGAAGAAAGCACCTCTGTTGTTAAAGAGAACTCTTCTAAGAAAGACCATTCTGAATGGCTTTCTGAAAAAGAAAAAACGGCTGAATATACACAGCCATCTCTATTTTAAATAGAGATAGAACAATACCCTTGCAGGGTTTGTTCGCTTTTAAAGCACTCCATTTTCATATAATGCTCTTTCTTTTTCTCTTTCTCTAGCTAATCTTCTTTTTTCAGCTTGTTTTTCTTTATAATTTTCAACAGAGAAACCTAATAGCATTAAGATTGGTGAAGCAACAAAAATTGAAGAATATGTTCCTACAATAATACCAATTAGAAGAGTTAATCCAAATCCATGAATTATTTCTCCTCCAAACATCCATAAAGTAAAAACAACAAAAAATGTAGTTAATGATGTTAGAGTTGTTCTTGACAATGTTCTTGACACAGACTCATCTATAATAACTCCTAAATCATGTATTTTCATATCTTTTATTCCTTCTCTAATTCTATCAAATACAATAATAGTATCATTCAAAGAATATCCTAAAATTGTTAATATTGCAGCCAATATATCCAAATTTAATTCTACAGAGAAAAAAGAAAGAACTCCCATTGTAATTGTAATATCATGAACTAATGCCATAACTGAAGCAACAGCAAATCTCCATTCAAATCTAATTGAAACATAAATTAATATACCTATAATAGCTATTAGCATAGCCATCAATCCCTTTTCCCTTAATTCTGAACCTACTTTGGCTCCAACCATATCAACTCGTCTTATTTCGAATTCTCCTGTTGATTTTAAAGTATTTGATATTGTTTTGGCAACATCTTCTCCTAATTTTCCAGAACTACTTTTTGTTCTTATTATTACTTCTTCATTAGTTCCAAAATAAGTTACAGATGCACCTGGGTAAATTTTACTTTCTTCTAAAGACTTTCGAATATCTTTTATTGGAGCATCCTTTGTATATTTTACTTGAATTAATGTTCCACCTGCAAAATCAATACCGTAATTAAATCCTTTTGTAAACATTGTTGCTAAAGCAAATATAATTAATGTTATTGAAAGAAAACCAAATCTTTTACTTTTACTCATTAATGATAATGGTTTTTTATATTTAAAGACTTCCATTATTTATCTCCTTTTTTGATTCCAAACCAGAATCCTAATTTATTTTTATCTATCTTTTTTTCAATCATTTCATATATTCCATGAGTTCCTAATATTGCTGTAAGCATTGATGCTAATATACCAATACTCATAGTTAAAGCAAATCCTTTAATTGGTCCAGTTCCATATACATAAAGAACTGTTGCTGCAATTAATGTTGTGACATTTGCATCCCAAATAGCAGTAAATGCATTATCATATCCAGCACTTATTGCTTTTAAAATAGATTTTCCTTCATGTAATAATTCTCGAATTCTTTCATTAATAATAACATTGGCATCTACTGCCATACCTACGGTAAGAACAATTCCTGCCATTCCGGGTAATGTAAGTGTTGCTCCAAACATTGACATTATTGCTAATATTAAAAATAAGTTTCCAACAAGAGCAACATTAGCTATTAATCCTGCCATTCCATAATAAATAACCATAAAGATAATAACAGCTAAAAAGCCTAAAATTAAAGCTAAAGAACTTGATTTAATAGAATCTGCTCCTAAACTAGGACCAACAGATCTTTTCTCCATTACATATACAGGAGCTAATAAAGAACCTGAACGAAGAGCAATAGCTAAATCATGTGCTTCAGATATTGTAAAGGAACCAGATATTTGAACTCTTCCACCACCAATTCTTTCTCTAATATTTGGAGCAGAATAAACTTTATTATCTAAAACAACTGCCATTCTTTTTCCTACTGATTTCGCTGTAAAATCACCAAATATTTTAGCACCTTGACTATTTAATGTAAAATTAATTACTGGTTGATTATTTTGATCAAAACCAACTTTTGCATCAGTAAGCATTGAACCATCTAATACAGGAATTGCTTTTAATAAATATTTTTGATTAGTTTTTACATCATCTAAAATAATATCTCCATAAGATTTTGCTTCATTTGAATTCATTGTATCTACTCTTGAAATTCTATCTTCATCCACTGCCATTAATTGTAAATGAGCAGCTCTTGCTATTAATTCTCTAATTCTCTGCTCATCAGCTGGTGTTTTTATTCCAGGAACTTCAACAAGTATTTTATCTTGCCCTTGTTTAGCCACAGTTGGTTCAGCTAATCCAAATTCATTTAATCTATTTCTAATAGTATCAACAGCTTGAGAAATAGCATTCTTTTTTGTTCTCTCTATTTCTTTTTTTGTCATTGTAATAGTAAATTTAAGATTATCATCAATAATAGCCATACCTTCTAACCCTTCTTTTAATAATTTTTTTGCTTTTAATAAATCTTCATTATCAAGAAGTTCAAAAGTTATTTTTTGATCATTTAATCTTAAATCATCAAAAATTATCTCTTCATCATCAAAAATATATTTTACTGCTGCAGCCATTGATTTCATTTTAGAATCAATAGCTATTTCACTTTTTACACCTAATAACATATGTAGCCCTCCTTGTAGATCAAGCCCTAATGTTATTTTTTTACCTTGTTCGCTTTGAATTAATGATGGTATAGAAAATACAATCCCAAAAAGTAGAGCAAAGGCAAATAAAACCACTCTATAGTTTAGTTTCATCTCACTTCCTTATTTTTTTTGTATTATATCTTTTTATCTCATTTATTTCAAGTTCAAAATTAATAAGAAGGATAAAAGTATTTTTTTGATATAATCTTTTTATAATCAAAAAAGGAAAACTAATGAGCAATAAAGAAAGTAATATTTTGAAAAAAGGGATTAATAAAGAATTAATAAAAAGTTTCAAAAATAAATTTATTAGAGAGCCAACAACAGAAGAAAAAAAATATATAATGTATTTAACATCTTTATATACACGAGATATGAAAAACATTTTAAAAATGGAAATGAATGATTTTATTGTAAGAAAATCTAAGGAGGATAGAAAGGATGTTGAACCTTCTAAGTGATTATAAATTATCTTGCATAAATCTTTATTCAAAAATAAAGAATTAACTTTTCAAAATTAAGTTGTGTTATACTTTAAATTCTAAGATAAAGAGGAAATTTATGAATATAGATATATTATATAGCAAAATACATAGAGCAACTGTTACTGATTCTAATTTAGATTATGTAGGTTCTATTACTATTGATAGAGACCTTTTAAAAAAAGCTAATATGTATGAAAGACAAAAAGTTGATGTAGTTAATGTTAATAATGGAGAAAGATTCTCTACATATATTATAGCAGGTGAAAAAGGAGAAATTTGTATTAATGGAGCAGCTTCAAGAAAAGCAGCAAAAGGAGATACAATTATTATTATTGCATATGCATCTATTGATATAGAAAAAGCCGAAAATTTTTTACCAAATATTATTTTTGTAAATGAAAATAATGAACATATAAAAAATCCATCTATTGAAGATGAAATGCCTCCAAAAAAGAAAAAATTTAAAGCATCTATACTTCCTGAAAGAAATAAATAA
>Ga0256828_1002543_pt1 | contig 10813 bp, 16 predicted proteins | sample CV88metaG_FD_185993 | JGI IMG/M metagenome (GOLD analysis project Ga0256828, IMG submission 185993) | Hydrothermal vent microbial communities from East Pacific Rise, Pacific Ocean - CV88 | ecosystem: Environmental > Aquatic > Marine > Hydrothermal vents | place: Pacific Ocean: East Pacific Rise... | reverse complement strand
TCGCAGTAAAGCTCTCAGACGATCAGCTTCACTGGGTGGCAAAAGAGATAAAAGCTTATTTAAAACCGCTTTTAGATGGATTTTTATTGATCGCAGCAGGATTTTTTACACTTTTATATGATAAAGAGTTAAAAGAGTGGGCTTTGGGACTTTGTGTCATTGGAATTTTAAGAATTATATTTAAAAAGTAAAATTAACAATTGACAATATATCCAAATAGATATATAATTAGATATATAATGAAAAGGAATAGAAATGGCAACAGTTAAAAAACTTTTTTCTTTAGATGAGTCATTGGCACATGAGTTGGAAAATGTAGCTGAAGCTATGCATCTTTCTCAAAAAGAGATAGTCGAGAAAGCTTTGGACTTCTACTTTGATTATACAGATAGTGTGGTGGCAGATAAAGTCTCTTCAGAAATAGAAACAGGTAAGATGAAAACATACTCTAGTGATGAAGTGTATAAAGAGTTGGGAATTGAGATTTGAATATAGAATATTCAGAAAAATCTCTTAAAGATCTAAAAAGTTTTCCAAAGCCAGACAGAGTGCTTATTGTAAAAAAGATTCATTATCTTGCAGAGAATTTTGAACTTTTAAAAGAGGGTAAAAAGGTCACACAACTCAAAGGATGTCAGTTTGAGAACCAATACCGCTTTGTAGTAGCCCGAAAGATAAGAGTACTGTTTCGTGTTTTTGATGATAAGATTATTTTACTTGTTTTACGTGTTGGACAGAGAAAAAATATCTATGATTAATTCGTTAAAAAAGACTATGAAAAAATTTAAACACTAAATGATGCAAAAAATGTTCCAACTTCTCTTTTTTCTTAGATATATTTTAGTTTAATTACTCTACAATAAACAAAAAAATAGGCGTAAATAGTAAGCACTCATTAGAGGACAAATCCTCGCTTCGCTCTGAGCCTCCAATGAGCACTTACTATTTCCTAAAGAAGCACGAAAAAGGAAAAAATGGAATGCGAATAGATAAGTTCCTAAACTCTGTAAATATTACAAAAAGACGCTCAATAGCACAGGATATGCTTAGTAACGGTGTAGTTCTTATCAATGATGTAGTAGTTAAACCGAGTAAAAATGTGGCGGTGGGGGATGTTGTAACCATCAACTATCTAAACGCAGCAAAAAAGTACAAAGTGTTGGCACTTCCGACGACAAAGTCGACTCCAAAATCTCTCCAAGACCAATACATCAAGGAAATATAGTATGAATTATGAAGAAGCAAAAGCGAAGTTTACTACGCTCTTTAAACATGAGATGAACGATGAACAGATGCGGGAGTTTTTGCTCTCTCTTGAGCTAAACGCAGCGACTCCTGTAGAGGTGATCGCAGCGGCAGCGGATGTGATGCGAAGTTTTGCTGTGGCTTTGCCTATCTCTGAGGAGTTACGCCAAAAAGCAATCGATATCGTAGGAACAGGAGGAGATAAGATAGGCTCTTTTAACATCTCTTCTACTACCTCTATCTTGACAGCTTCTTGTGGCGCAACAGTGGCAAAACACGGGAATCGTTCTATCACTTCAAAAAGTGGGAGTGCAGATGTACTTGAAGCACTTGGTATAAACCTCTCTCTTAGTGTTGCACAAAATGCACGTCTTTTAGAGGAAGCTGGCTGGTGTTTTATGTTCGCGCAAAATCATCATCCTGCGATGAAGTTCATCATGCCTGTGCGAAAGTCCATAGATACAAAGACGGTCTTTAATGTTTTGGGACCGCTTACAAACCCTGCAAATGTATCTAAATATATGCTTGGTGTATTTGACAAGACCTTTGTGCCGAAGATGGCCGAAGCCTTGAAGATAAACGGTGCATCTTCTGCACTTGTGGTGAGTTCTCAAGAGGGAATGGATGAGATAGGTATCAGTGGTGTGAGCTATGCGACACGTCTGCAAGATGGCAAAGTAGAGGAGTTTGAGATAGATCCGCAAAACTACGGGCTTACTCTTGCACCGCTTGAAGCCATAGCGGGTGGTGATGCAAAAGAAAATGCCAAGATCATGTACAACATCTTTGACAACAACGCGACAGATGCACAGCGTGACATCGTACTTATCAATACAGCCGCATCTCTAATGGTCGACGGACTTGCTCGTGATATGCAGGATGGTTTTGAGATGGCAAGAGAGGCACTTGCAAATGCAAGACCAAAGATCAAACTCAAACAGATCGTTGAGATTTCAAACAGATTATGAGAGAGAAGCATCACTTAAAAGTCGATGAACTTGATGGTTTGGCAGAAGAGATTTTAGAAAATTTTCCAAAAGGCGTGGTGGTCTTACGTGGCGATCTGGCTGCGGGAAAGACCACCCTTGTCAAAGCAATAGCAAAAAAGATGGGTTGTAATGAGGATGTCACTTCTCCTACCTTTTCGCTTCAACAGTGTTATGGTGACAAGATCTTTCATTATGATATCTATAACCACGGAGTGGAGCATTTTATCTCTTTGGGTATGCTTGAAGAGTTGGAAAAAGAGGGTCTGCATTTCATCGAGTGGGGTGATGAACAGCTCATCGAGCTTTTGACATCGGTTGGAATTGAGACGATGACGATAGATATAGAAAAAACTTCAAAAGATACAAGAGAGTACACGTTATGCATACACTAGAAGCTGTTGAACTGCAAAAGAAGATAAAAGATTTAGAGATAGTAAAGAGCATGAGCCTCTCTGTAAAGAGCGGTGAGGTTGTTGGACTGCTAGGACCAAACGGTGCAGGGAAAACAACCACTTTTTATATGATATGTGGGCTTGTTGAAGCGACAAGTGGAAAGGTCTTTTTCGATGGTGATGATCTTGTCGGTATGCCGCTGCACCAGCGTGCTCTAAAGGGTATCGGCTATCTTCCTCAAGAGGCTTCTATCTTTAAAGATCTGACAGTGGAGGATAACCTGCTTATCGCTGCACAGGTCGGAGATATGAGCAAGAAAGAGCAAGAAGAGCGCATACTTGAACTGCTTGATATGTTCAACATTGAACCTATCCGCTACCGTAAAGGTGTGAGTCTCAGTGGTGGGGAGCGTCGTCGTGTAGAGATCGCGCGTGCGCTTGTGAACAAACCGAAGTTCTTACTGCTTGATGAACCGTTTGCAGGGGTTGATCCTATCGCCGTTATGGATATTCAAAAGGTTATCCATCAGTTGATATCATATAATATTGGAGTGCTCATCACTGACCATAATGTCCGTGAAACGCTCGATGTCTGTGACAGAGCCTATGTTATCAAATCAGGAGAGCTGCTCGCAAGCGGTACAAGTGATGAGATCGGTCAAAATGAAGATGTTCGCAAGCACTATCTTGGCGAAAACTTCAAACTGTAAGGTCACTTCAGAGTATGGCAGCATTAAGACAGACGCAGAGTGTAGAGACAAAACACAAGCTCTCGAGTACACTGCGAAACTGGCTTCCTATCTTACACTCAAGTCTCTCTGATCTGGGGGAGGCGATGAGCCCTTTTGTCGAAGCAAATCCTGTCATCGAAGTAAAATCAGGCTACGAAGAGGACTTTGAGAAGAAGATACCCCGCAAGATCATCTCACGTGCGATAAGCAACTCTCGAACCGAGCAGATAGAGGCACTTACAATCGCACACAAATCACTTTATGATGTTTTGGATGAACAGCTTGAAGCACCGCTCTTTCCTACGCCAATCTCACAAAAAGTAGCGCACTATGTCGTGGCAAATCTAGATGAGCTAGGGTATTATGAGGGGCAAACGCAGGAATTTTGTCAAGAGAATGCAATTACGATTGATTTTTTTGAGAAGATTCGACTGCGTTTTGCACACATTGAGCCTTTGGGAATCGGTGCAAAGGATCTGGCGGAGTCATTTTTGTTTCAACTTGATAATTCTGAAATAAGTGACCATGCGTATCCTCTAGCTGTAGAGATCATCAATGATATGCAAAATATCCACAGCTATTCGTCACATGAGCACTTTAGCGAAGTGATGCACATCCTCTCTACTTTTAAAAATCCGCCAAATATCGAGTATCAGGAAGAGTCAGCGCAGATCGTTCCTGATTTGATGATATATTTTAATGATGAGAAGCAGATAGAGGTGAAGTTAAATGATGCTTACTATCCGACCATAAATATTGACACATCTTATGGTGTTGAGCATGAGTTTATATCGCAGAAGATAAAAGAGGCGAAGTCACTTGTCGATGCACTCGATATGAGAAAAGCGACACTCTACAAAGTAGGGTTGATGATAGTTGAGTATCAGTATGACTTTTTTACGGGCGGTCGTATCATGCCGTTGACGCTCAAGACTTTGGCAGATGAGTTTGGACACAATCCCTCTACTATCTCCCGTGCCATTGCAAACAAATACATAGCGTGTGACAGAGGTGTTCTTGCGATGAAAGAGTTCTTTACCACTGCCATAGATGAAGATGTCTCAAACGCAGCGATAAAAGAGTTTCTCATAGGGCTCATAAAAGAGGAGAGTCGTGAAAAACCTCTAAGCGATATGAAGCTTTTAGAGCTTATTCAAGAGAAGTTCAAAGTAAAAATGGTGCGCAGAACCATCGCAAAATACCGAAAACAGCTCAACATCGCAGGTTCGAGCGAGCGAAAGAAACTCTACAAACTTGGCTTGTCGTGAATCTAAAAGAGAGACTTGATGCAGAAGTTGCCAAACGCAACAGTGTCGATGAAGTAACACTTGAGAGACTTGATCCTATCATCGTGGCAAAAAGGTACAATGATGCCAATATAGCACTTATCTGTGCACTTTTTGCTTATGGAAATGTTACACAGATCGTTAAATTTTTGGACTCTTTGGACTTTTCTCTTTTGGGTGCAAGTGATGAGAAGATAGAAAAAGCATTACAAAACCACTACTACCGTTTTCAAAAGAGTGAAGATGTCATAGCACTCTTCATCGCTCTCAAACGTCTAAACGCAGTCACTACGCTTGAAGATGTTTTCGTAGAGGCTTACACTCCCAAACGCAGCGTATTGGATGGTTTAGATGCAGTGATAACAAAGCTCTATGAACTCTACCCGCACAGCTCAAGAGGTTATACTTTTTTACTCTCAAAAGTGGGTAGTAAACGCAAAGGTGCAGGGGCTCTCAAACGCTGGATGATGTTTTTGCGCTGGATGGTGAGAAAAGATAACATAGATATGGGTCTGTGGAGTGGCGTAGATAAAGCAGACCTGATAATTCCGCTCGATACACATACTTTTAATGTAGGACTGCGTTTAGGACTCTTAAAGAGAAAGAGTTATGATCTCGAAGCTGCGTTTGAACTGACCCAAACACTCAAAAGCTTCGATGCCAAAGATCCTCTAAAGTATGATTTTGCGCTTTATCGGCTTGGGCAGGAAAAAATAGTAGATATTTATGAAATGTAGGTAAAATGTCTTTTATGATGAAAATATATGTTGATGGGGATGCTTTCCCAAACCTGCTTAAACCAATACTGCTCAAACAAATAGAACGTCTTAAACTTGACACCGTAGTGGTGGCAAACAAGAAAATAAATATCGGAAAATCTCCTTTTGTCTCTTATCTCATAGTAGATGCAGGAGCTGATGAAGCGGACAATAAAATAGTCGAGCTTTTAGAGGAGGGTGATTTGGTCATAACGGCAGATATTCCCCTTGCTGACAGAGTGATAAGTAAAAAAGCACATGCGATAGACCATCGTGGAGAGCTTTACAGTGTCGACAATATCAAGCAGTATCTGGCTATGCGAAATCTGATGGAGAGCATACGAGAGAGCGGTGAGATCACCAAGGGGCCAAAGGCGTTTTCAAGTAAAGATGCCGAGCTCTTTGCAAATCAGCTCAATGCTTTTTTACACAGGAGAAAGTAATTACAGAGATCTACCACATCCAAGCTCAGATGCTACAAGAGCGTGATTATTTTGAAACGGTTATCGCTGCAAATATGAAAAACAGTTACTACTGGAGTGAGAACTGGAGTGAAGAGTTTTATGTCGCTTTAGCCAAGAAAGGTTTTATCAGTACTACATATGATACTCCGGAAGGACTTGTTTTACTCCCTGAACTACAATATTCTTATGCCGTGTTGGATTTTGAAAATCTGCATATATCTCAAAAAGTAATGAAACTGCTACAAAAAGATGAGTATGTTTTTTCTATTGACACGAAATTTGATGAAGTACTGAGTGGTTTTGAGAAACATCATAAATATAATTGGTTAAAGGGTGAGTACTTAGAACTTATGCGAAAACTCTATGCTAACAAAGGTAAGTATGAAAACTTTGAACTGATGTCGGTAGAGTTGAGCTGTAAAACAACGGGTAGGCTGATATCTGCAGAGCTAGGATATAAGATAGGTAGAACATATACAAGCTTGAGTGGATTTACCTGCAGGGAAAAAGCCTACAATAACTACGGTACACTTCAGCTTGTGCTGCTTGGGAAGTATCTGCAAAAAGAGGGATATGCATTTTGGAATCTGGGGCATCCACATATGGCGTATAAAAAAAAGCTGGGTTGTGATGTAGTACAAAGAGGTGAATTCTTACAAAGATGGAACAGATACATCAAAGAATAAAATAAGGAAATATAATGAATAAAAATCCGGCAGTAGCACTGATGCAGATTGAGACAGCCCTCAATCATTTGCAAAACACAATGGTAGATGAAGATGGAAATCTTACATGGGATGATACATTTTTTAAACTTTTTGATGAGTTGATGCAAAAGCTTAATGAAACAAGAGAGATAGCACAGACACTTCGCGAGAGAAGTAAGTAAATATGATGAAAACTATATTCACAACACTGTTTATGCTGTTCATGCTGCAGGTTACACTATTTTCAGGAGAAAAGATGAGCATATATGATTATAAAGTGCAAGATATTGATGGCAAGCTGATAAGTATGAGCAAATACAAAGGTAAAGTGCTCTTAATAGTCAATGTCGCAAGTGAGTGTGGGTTTACACCACAATATGCAGGCTTGGAAAAGCTTTATGAAAAGTATAAAGATCAAGGTTTTATGGTACTTGGTTTTCCATGTAATCAGTTTCGCCATCAAGAACCAAAAACAAATAAAGAGATCAAGTTCTTTTGTCATGGAACGTATCATGTCAGTTTTGATATGTTCTCTAAGGTTGATGTGAACGGTGAAGGTGCTTCTCCTTTGTATAAATTTTTAAAAGAGCAGCAGGGCGGTTTTTTGAGTGATGATATAAAATGGAACTTTACAAAATTTCTTGTTGACAGAGAAGGTAATGTAGTGGATCGTTATGCACCTATTACAAAGCCTGAAAGTATTGATGAAGATATTGAAAAACTTTTGAAAGTTGAAAAATAAAATGGAATATAAATGCAAAAAGATCAAAATTTAGATGTAAAAAAACTTTTTGAAGATGCTTTGGGTGAGAAGATGAAAGAGTATCATATGCCTGCCCCTAGTTTTAGCATTATGCAGACTGAGATCATAGCTTTTGATAAAGAGAGAAGTTCTCTCACGGTCAAAATACCGGTTTTACACACTTGGTTAAACCCTTATGGCACGATGCAGGGAGGTATGATAATCGCAGCGATGGATAACGCCCTTGGCTCGTTGAGCATGCTTGTCGCACCATTGAACATGACACGCAGTATAGATTCAAAACTTAAAAAGGCCATTACTATGGATTTGGAATTTATCTACATAACTGCGACACTAAAAGAGCGTAAAAAAAGACGGCTTATCTTTGATGTGGATGTAAAAGACAGAGATGGAGAGTGCTATGCAACAGCAGAGATAACCAACTGGATAATAGACGAGAAGTGATATGAAATATTCATGATTTATGAACATGATAAAATATGATATAATTAAACTATTAAGAAAATGGAGTTTTTGACATGAATCGTGATTATATTTTAAACCTCTTAACACAATATAAAAACAATAATCATGATAAATATGGAATAGAAAATATTGGTATATTTGGCTCAGTTGCACGTGATGAGGCAACGGAGTTAAGTGATGTTGATATTTGCATACAAACAAAAACTCCTGATATGTTTATGCTTGTACATATTCAAGAAGAACTGCAAAATCTTTTTCACACAAGTGTAGATATAGTACGACTAAGAGATAGAATGAACCCTTATCTTAAAAAACGTATAGACAAAGAAGCTATCTATGTATGATAAATTACTTGTACGTGAACTGTTAAAACAGATTTTAAATGCTACAAACGTAGTCTTGACTCGATTTGAGGTTGTTGAGAAAAGTGACTTTTTTTTGGATACGCCAGAAGGAATGGAAAAGTTAGATTCTATTTGTATGCAACTCATTGCAATAGGTGAGAGCCTCAAAAACATAGATAAAATTACAAATAAAAAGCTCTTGAAAAATTATCCAGAAGTGGATTGGAAAGGTGCTAAAGGAATTCGTGATATTATTTCCCATCATTATTTTGATCTAGATGCTGAAGAAATTTACTATGTATGTGATCAAAAACTCCCTACTTTACAAGTGACTATATCGAAAATACTTCAAGACTTATAGAAATATTTAAAAAAGAGTACAAATGAATTTTAATAATAGCCATAGTCCAAAAATGACAATTAGTAGTGATGAATTATCATTTGAAACATATGTTGAAAGAGTTGCTCAAGGCATTGTAAAGTATAAAAATGAAGAAAGTTTGGTTATGTCTATTGAAGGTGAATGGGGCAGTGGTAAAACTACATTTATTAATTTCTTAGTAGAACATATTAAAGATATCCGAGAAGATGAGAAGTTTAAGTATGAGTTTATTCATTTTAATCCATGGCTAATTACAAATACAGAACAAATTGTTAAACTTTTTTTTAAAGAATTACAAAAAGTGATTTTAAGTAATAGTGTGGGTGCAAAAGTAAAAGAATTTAAGGAAGATTTTAAAAGTTTTGTATCATTTTTTACTCCTGATGATATTTCTATTGGAATCGATAGTACGAAAATAAAGTATAATATTGCAAAAAAACTTGCATCAGAAAGTAAAACTTTAGAGGAATTAAAAAACGATATAAATAAGTATTTAAGTGAATTAAATATTAAAATTATTATTGTAATTGATGATATAGATAGATTAACAGATAAAGAGACAGAACATATTTTTAGGCTTGTGAAAGGTGTTGCGGATTTTTATAATCTTATCTATATCCTTTCTTATGATAAATCTATAGTTTCTCAATCTATAGAAAAATTTAAATCAGAAAATGGACAAAGATATTTAGAAAAAATTATTAATTATCCTCTTACAATACCTAAAGCACATGAAGTAACAATTAAAAAGATGCTTAAATTTGAATTTGATAATATATTAAAAAATCTTAAAAATGATCAAAATTTTTTAAATGAATGCTCTACGTCGTATGAATGGGATATATTGTTTCAAGTTATTTTAAAGTATATAAAAACGATTAGGGATAAAAACCAACTTATGAATATTGTTTCTTTTGAGTATCCAATAATTCATGAAGATACTAATATCTGGGATTTTATTGTGTTGAGTGTGATTAAATTAAAAGTTTATCCTTTATATGAGTATATAAAAAATAATCCTAACGATTTTGTTATTCAAAAGAAAAATGTAAGTAAAACTATATCAGAAAAATTTCATTCTTATGAAGATTTACTTGCATATTTATTTCCAAATTCTTCTGTAAATTATGCAACCAGCTTAAGGAAAAATAGAATTGTGGATATAGATTATTTTGAAACCTATTTTTCTTTTTCTGTTTCGAGTGATAAGTTAGCTTACAAAGAGTATGCAGAAATTAAAGACAAATTATTTTCTGAAGATTTTGAAGGGTATAAAAATAACTTTCAAAAATATAAAACAAAATATAATTACTTTTTAAATAGGTTAGAAAGAGAAACTTCTATTAATGAAAATGCTTTTTTTAATACAATTAAGAGCTATACTTTTAATAAAATGTATTTAGAACAAATTGAAGCACTTGGAACAAAAAATAGAGCTCTACTTAATATTGATAAATACTTGGAACATATTTATATCAATGATTTAAAATTGCCTTTAAAAATACAAATAGAATTACTTGTTAGATTTAAAAATAATATAAGTGAAAAGATGAAGAATAAAATGAAAGAAATTATTCAAAAAGAATTAAAAGCTATTAGTTTTAATGATTTTGTTGAGAATAAATATGAGGTTTCAATTATAGAAGAATTCCCTAAATTTGAAGTATCGTTAAAAACACTAGCTAATCAATGGAATATTGCAAAAATACCATTAACGAACTCTCAAGGAGAACTGTTGAATTGGTGGAAGAATAATTCCGAAACAGAGTAAGGCTTTGTTCGAATTTTTTGACGTGGAGCAGGTTGGAAGACTGGAGGATATAAATGGGAGCAGAATCTAAAGTTCAAATGTTAGATAAGATAAAGGCTCTTGTAGGTGAGAGCATAACAGAAGAAAATCTTACTTTCATAGACTCTTTTGTTTCTAAAAATATGGCACTGTTTATTCCTATCGGTGGGAGTTGTGGGTATGCTGTTACACCGTGGCATACACATCCTTCTTATATGTTCTTATTGCCTTATGACAATGAAACAACGATAGTTTTAGAAAATAAAAAACTAGAGCTTAATCCTAAAACACTTTTTTGTCTCTCACCATATATAGCACACCATGAGATTCAAAACTATTTTCCTCCAAAGTATTGTGCTGTTTTTATTGAAAAATATTTTTTTGAAGCATCTTTTTCAAACTATTGTGAGAAAATCAAAAAATTCGATGGTGACATAATTGTATTGCAATCTTTAGATCTCGAGTTTCAAATAGAAAAATTTTTACAAGAGAGTAATT
>Ga0256828_1002542_pt1 | contig 10813 bp, 13 predicted proteins | sample CV88metaG_FD_185993 | JGI IMG/M metagenome (GOLD analysis project Ga0256828, IMG submission 185993) | Hydrothermal vent microbial communities from East Pacific Rise, Pacific Ocean - CV88 | ecosystem: Environmental > Aquatic > Marine > Hydrothermal vents | place: Pacific Ocean: East Pacific Rise... | reverse complement strand
GGGGTCGAAAGATAAACTTTGTGTGTTAGTATTTCCAAATGCTTCAGATGATAAAGTTGCAGTACCAGTTATGCAATGTTTTAAAAAATAAAAAATATGATTATTTTGATTGAGAAATTTATTAAATGTTGTTTAAATAATACCATTATTATAATAATGGCTTTAGGAATGTTATATATTTCAAAATATAATTTACATTCCGATCCAATTATACTAGTAGGAATGTTAATAGTTTACTTAGAGTTAAGTAAACTATTATTTTTAGTAGCTACAGGAATAGATGTTCCAATAATGCTTAGGTATCTTATGGCTTCCTTAGTTGCAGGAATGAGTGTAAAATTTTATATTTCAGCTATTGAAAAAGATGAAATATGGATGTTATATTATGGTATGTCTGTTTTTGTTTTTTTAGGATTAAGATGGATAGCAATAAAATCTACAAAGGAGATTAGATGAAAATAAGAACAGGATTTGTATCAAACTCTAGTAGCTCAAGTTTTATCATAAACTTGGGTGAAGATACTTTAGATAATTTAGAAGATCATATTAGTGATTGTACTGAAGATGATATTAGTGAAATCAGTTATATTTTAAATGATTTAACATTATCTGAGAAAAATAGAATTTGGTGTTATGATGAATACGGGTATTTTTCAGGAAATTCCGAAAGTATTAAGAAACAAGTTAATGATGATTATTATTCTATGAATAATGAAGATTTTTATAATAAATATAAAAATGAAATTGATGAGTATTGGAAAGATTTTCCAGAAACCGATAATTGTTATATAGGAGATTTTGAAGATCATGGCGGAGTTGAAATGGAAGTTCATAATGGAGATATTTGGTTTATGAATTGTAAAGCTGAAATGACTATAAGTAATCATTAAAAAAATAAAAGGAAATAACATGAAAATAAGAACAGGATTTGTAAGTAATAGTAGTAGCTCAAGTTTTATCATAGGATTTGATCCTAAAAAAGATAATAAAATTAAAGTGGAATTAGAAATTGATTTAGATGAATTATTAAAATATAGAGAAGCTACTATAGAAACAGAAGAACAATTTGTAGAATATTTAAAAGATAGATGGGATTTAGAATCAGAAGAAGAATTCCAAAGATATTTGATAGATAATAGATGGTTTAAAAATATTTACGATAACGGAATTAATTCCGTTAAAAAAAGGTAATATTTTAGTAGATAGTTCTGTATCTAATGAAGGCGATAATCCTATTGAATATTTAATATATCAACAAGGAGTAAGTAGTTTAAATATAAAAGATTCTTGCATTGATGTAATATTAGATAATGATTAAAAGGTGAAATTATGAAAGAAATGAATTTAGAAGAATTTGATATAGGATATGATAAAATAGATATTTATTATCAACCGAAGCCTAAGGTGGAAAAAATCTCAGTAAACTTTAAACTTCCAGAAATTTGCCAAAAGAATAATAATAGAAATTGTTCCAGTAAAGCACTGGAGTCATATTTAAAAATGATGGGAGAGATATCTAAATATAAAAAATTTAGTTTAGATAAAAATAAAGAAAATTGGTATCTACAAATTGCTTATCAATTATGGAAAGCTAAAGATGAAAATTCTTATGATATTCAAGATTGGCATAAAGATGTATTGATAAATAATAAAGTAGTTCAAAAATATATAAATTTATTAAAAGAAAAAAATATAACAGCAAAAACTTTATTTAATGATTTATATCAAAATGCTAGAAAGAATTATAATATAAAACTTCTTGCTGATATAACAGAATTTAGAGAAATTGTATCATCAAAGGATGGTATTGAAGAATTGAATTGTTATTTATTAGGGGATCTTATAATTTTAGATAAAGAAATAAATGAAGAACATAGTAAAAACATTGATCATTCATGGATTAAAGATTATATCACAAAAGATAATATCACTAATAATAAAGAAATTTATAAAAATGGTAAATTTAAAATAAGTTTTGATGATGGTTATATTTTCTTAGAAGATTTAAAAAAGAATATGATTTATAGTACTCAAGTAAAATTTGAAAATTATGAGTTTTGTTTATAAAGGAGAAATAATGAAACAATATTTAAATATAGCAGCAACGATGCTAGGAGTAAATACAAAAGATCTTCCATTAAATGTTAAGGAAGAATTGGATAATGTTAATAGATTAATAGAAAAAGTTGATGGAGGATTAGTCTCTCGTCAAATAATTGCTGAAGTTATTTCTAGAGTTTTAGAGAAAGAAATTGTTAATATAAAAAATAAAAAGTATACTACTTTTATTGGAACTTTATTTGATACTGAAAAATATATCAACGAACAATCAGAATTATATGAAGTTGAAATAATTACTCAAATAATTAATCCAGCAGATTATACTGTAACTACTACAATGTGGCTTATGCCTTATTAGAGTTACTATAGAAATAATAATATAACAATACTAGGAGAATTTAATGATTAAAATAAAAATGAAAAAATTAAAAAATATAAGAGATAAAATTGCTATGCAAATAGTTAGTGCAGATTTCAATAAACATTCTAAGAAAATTACTAAAGAATTGGATGATAAATTAGATATTATTGAAAAGGGTCCACTAACTGATATGCAAATGTTATCTCTTAGTCAAGAAGTAAAAAATAATAAAACAATTAGTAAAACTAGAATTAAAGAAATTGCTCAAGATATGGATAGACCATATTCTTATATTTATAAAAAATTAAAACTTCTTCGACAACTTGAAGAAGATTAATAGGATATATTATGAGCGATATGAGTGATAATTTTCAACTTGATTTGAATGGTGAAAAAATTGATGAAGATCATGATTACTTTCTTCCAGAAGGTTTTATAGAAGCTGTGGAATTCGACCCTTACCTGCATTACAGCGATACGGATTCTGCTCACAATTTTTGCGTATTTTTAGAAAACAATCAAATTATTGACACGGAAACACTGTTTAATCGCACGATCGGAAGAGTTTCGACCAGTAGTAAAGACTATTTTGTAAAAGAGCTTAAATCGCTTTATAAAACATATTCTGTAAATGAGGATTTTGAATTAGAATTAAAAACTATTAAATATATCATGAAACATAAAGTAAAAAAAGAAATGTATAAAATAGATTCTGGGAGCAATTCTGTAATAGTTACATGTGATCATTCTTTAATCACTTCTATCAATAAAAAATTAAAAGAAACTATTCCTGCAGACGTTACAGAAGATGATAATATTATAAAATTAATATTAGACAATAATGGAATGATTCCTGCACACATATTAGAAACTAAAGAATTCACCATAACAAGTTTAGGAATTCAAGAAGAATGGGTATATGATATAGAAGTAGAAGATAATCATAACTTTTTTGCTAATAATATATTGCTTCATAACTCAAGTTATCAAGAATATATATTACCATTTGATAAGTATGATGATGTTCATAAAACTGTTGAATATGTACAAGGAATTGCGAATAAACTACGGAAACAATATAATAATGCTTTAGAACATTATGGTAAATTTGCAAATTTAGATAATGAATATAATACAATGGATTTTAAAGCTGAAGTTGTAGCGGGTAGAGGATTTTTTGCAAAGAAGAAATTTTACGGACTAGGTAAAATGTGGGATGAAGGAACATTCTTTGAAGATAAATTAAAAATGAAAAAAACAGGAGGAGCTATTATAAAATCTGATACAACAGAATTATCAAAAGAGCTGTTAACAGAAATATATAATTTAATAGTATTAGATACAGAACAAACAGATTTGTATGAAATGTATCGACATATTTTTATAGTTTTAAAAAATAAATATATTATGCAAATTCAAGATGACATTAAAGAATTAAACTTTAAGAAGTTTAGTATTCCAAAAAAATGGGGAAATACCAAAAAAACAATACCTCCATTCGTACATGGAGCAATGTTATATAATGCTCTGATGGGTAGTACATTTCGACCAGCAGATTCTTTTATTGTTGTAAAGATCAATATTGATGTATTTAAACTCATAGAATATTTTAAAAATAATAAAATAGATAATGATAAATATACAATGACTTTGGCGACAGTAGAGAAGCTAAAAAATAAAATAAATAATATTAGTATTCCTCCTGATTTAACAGAAGAAGATAAAAATAAATTACTTAAATTATTTGATCAATTGGATATTAAATTAGATGTCGCTGAAATAATTGATAATAATGTTTTAAAAAAAATAGAACCATTTGATGAATTATTTTCGGATGATATCAGAATGCAGATAATTGATTAAGGATATTTTATGATAGTAAGGAATAAAGAAGTTGGACATTATTTAGATGATGAATCATTTGAATCATTTTCTAAAAATATCAAACAAAGAAAATTAAAATTTCATCAATTTTATAATAATGAAATATATAATAATGAATTTGGTTTTATTCAATATATGAAAAAGTATAAAGATAATAATAATACTAAATTATTAAATAAAACATATTACGATATTGAAACATTTGTAGATGAAGATGGAGCTTTTACTGATCCTGTAAATGTTATAGAACCCATTAATGCAGTAGCATTATATAACAATATAAAAAACACTGCAGTGATTATAGGATATGTTGAAGGTAAAGAAGAAAATGGCAAATCATTTAAATGTAATATAACAGATCCAAAAGTTATAGAAGAAGGAGTACATAAATTATATAAAGATGCTTGTAAAAGAAAACCTGATTATATAATAGAAGATTTAAAAATAGAAGTTATTATAGTAAAAGATGAAAAAGAATTATTAACAGTAATGTTTAATAAATTAAAAGAATTTAATCAATTATTACTTATAGGATTCAATTCATCACAATTCGATGATGCTTATATATTTAATAGATCTGAAAAATTATTTGGAGAAGTTCAACGAAATAATTTGGCAAGTGAATTTGGAATTGTAAAAAAATATAATGATAAAACATTTGAATTACCAGATTATGAACTAGCTGATATATTACAATTATATAAACCAGTTGGACAAGGTGGTGGTGGATTAGGTAAAGCATTACCTGATTATAAACTAAATACAGTATGTAAAAAAGTACTAGGATTAACTAAATTAGATTTAGATTTAGGTTTCCGTCAAGGATTCTTACAAGATATCGTAGGATATTTAACATACAACTTATTAGACACATTGCTAACATTTAAACTAGATGATAGATTAAAATTCTTAGAGCAATCATATGAATTAGCAAAATATAATAATGCTACTATGGGAGCAACATTAAGAGGAAGAAGTTTTTTATATTCTTATAGAAATGATTTAATGTATCTAAAAGAAAATAAAGTAATCAGAACTAAGAAATTTTCTAAAGAGGTTTTATATGAACCAAAAATTAGAGAATTTGATTAAAAATTAAAAGGAAAATTATGGATAAAGATCAAGTAAAGTTATTAACAGTATCAGGGATACTGGATAGTATTTCTATACTAAAAGAAGAGATAAATGAATCAAAAACATTTATATCAGCAGCGCTAAAAACAGATGATGCAAATATACCTTATAAGAAATTAGAGGAAATTATTGAATCATTATATGAAAAAAACGAATCAATTTATAATTTACAAATTGAATTATTAAAAAGAAATTATTCTAAAGAATTAGAATTTAATGGAGAAACTTATAAACCTATCGAATTGTTAAAACTAAAAGATAAATTACAAACTGATAAAGAGATATGTAATCTGATAGTGGAAAATTCTGAAAAATTTCAAGATCAAGAAACATTGAATTTGACTCTTGAAACATTTCAGAAATTACAACAGACTAAAAAAGATACTAGTTTAGTGTTTGATACACTTGAAAAATATAATAAAGGAAAAATATAATGACACTACCAAAATATATAGATGATCAATTACTTGATCGAAAACCGCAGCTGATTGAAACTTTTTATTCTCTTGAAGGAGAAGGTCAAACTATTGGTAGAAGTGCTTTGTTTATTAGGACCAATGAATGTAATTTAAAATGTAATTTTTGTTTCGGTTCTCCTGAGGGACGACATGAGCCAGCAATAACATTAGTTCAAGGACAAAAAAAGAAAATATCAAAAATAGAAATAGGTGATAAATTATTAACATTTGATGATAATCAAAAACTTGTTGAAACAGAAGTATATGATACAAGTTCAAGAATCGTTGATCATTATTTGGAAATTAAAATTGATGATAAAATGTATTATGTTACCGAAGAACATCCTTTTTTTACGACTGAAGGATTAAAGAGAGCTGATGAATTACAATTTGATGATATAATTGTTTCAGCTAAGGGTGCAGAAGTAGTAGGAAAAACTGTTAAAAAAATAAATAAAGTAAATAAAGAATTGGAAGTTTATAATATAAGCTGCGCGCCATATAATACTTATTTAATTAATCAGATGTGGGTACATAATTGTGACACTTCTTACAGCATCAGTGGAAATTATGGAGCACTAGTAAATGATATGACATCACTAGATTATGTTAAATACATGCAAGAACAATATGCAGATGACATCAAAGAAGAAGTTGAGAATCTAAGCATCACAGGAGGAGAACCTCTATTAAATATAAAACATTTTAGTGATATTATAAAGAGAACATTAGAAGTGTTTCCAAATATAAATAAAATAGTAATAGAGACAAATGGATATTTTCTAAGATATAAAGAGATATGTTTAAAGTTTGTAGAGCAAGTAGGAAAGTATTTTCCAAAAGTTAAATTTGTAATTAGCATGTCACCAAAATTAAATAATGAAGTAAGTCATAGTGGACTAAGCGATAATCAAACAATCTTAAATAATTATGTAAAGATAGTAGAAAATTATACTAAATATTTAGATGCTCATTGTGAATTACAAGTAAAATGTGTTCATTCTGATGAGTTAGTAAAAGAGAATGAAAGCTTAATTAATATAATAACTAAAGAAATTGATAATCCAATTACAAAAGATAAGATATTAATCATGCCATTTACACCTCCTCATCCATTAGATAAAGATAAAGAAGAGTGGGAGAAAAGTAAAGATGCAGCTGCAAGATATGCTTTAAAAAATCATTATAGATATTCTCCAAGAATTCATATAGATAGAAAACTAGCATGATAGCAGGAGTAAGTTATGATATTAGTGTACAATTGATTGATGAAAATGATAATGTTTCGAATATAGAACCGATATTTATAGATGAATATGAAGTATCGAAAGATTCTATAAATAGCAATCATAATTATCATACTATATCTTTTGCAAATATACCATATGATATATTACTTGCTCTACAAAATTATAGCATGATTGTAAAAATAGATATTCTTGAAAATGATAAAGTATTATTATCAAACAATTTTGTAATTCTTGATGCTAAAACAACAGAAGAATATCTTCAAGCATATTCTATAAAATTAACATTAGTAACAGTAGAAGTATATGATTTATTACATTCATATGATTTTAGCAAAAAATTAACTAAGAATTTAAATAATACTTATCTAGCAAATATGTATTCTTTTATGACAGATATATTAGAATTATATTCTGAACGATTCAAAGAGAAATTGGTTACATATGCTAAATCAGATGGAATGAATACATATTTATATGAAGGTGTTAGAATACCTTCTGATTTAAATAATTTAGATATATTTAATTATATATCTAAAGAATATAATATATATAATTTAAAACCATATATAATATTCGATGACTTCTATTATTCAAATGATACAAAAAATTTAAATATTAATAATAGAAAGTTTTGTTTAACAGTATCGACATTATTTAATTTAAAAGGAATGTTAAAACAGGATATTGGAGATCTCAGAAGTTATTTAACACAAACAGATGAAAATGTAATAATATCAAAAGGATCATTTGATAGAATGATATCTGGAACAATCATATTAGAAAATAAAAATCAAAATATAACATATGAATTATTACCATTAACTAAAAAAAATGATAATTCAACATATATTGAGATAGCTGAAGATATAGAATTTTTTAAAGAAAAATTAAGAATACAAAAACAATTAAGTGATAACAGAGCAATGTATAGAAAATATCACATACAAAATATAAAATTAGAAGATATAGAATTTTGGAGAATTTATAATTTTAACAACGAGTATGAATATGATCATATTCCTATAGTTATAAATTATAAATTTAGTAGATTTAATGAAGGATTTGTATTAGGATGTGATATTACTACTGCAAATGTTCCAGATAATATAATATAACAATAAAGGAGAGTTAGTGACGAATAAAGAAATTATGCAAGAATGTATAACTATACTGCAGAAAGCATTAAAGTTAGAAGAAGATCAAACCTTAAATTATTCTAAGGTAGCGAACACTTTAGGAATCAGTGAATTCAATATGAAGTTTCGCAAATTCGTAAAGAATGAGACTAGTGAGATTTCTGATAGACAATTAGAAATAATGTATAATACGTTAGGTTATGAGCTAATAACAATACCTATAAAAAGAATACCAGAAGATATTAATAAATATAAAGAAATTGCAATTGAGAATACTAAAGAGATTTCAAATATTATTGAAGCAGTAATAAAATCTAATTCATCTATAAAGAAAACTAAAAAAACAACATCAACTTCTGCTGGAACAGTATTAGATTCATTATATAATGATGTAAAATTTAATAGAGATGCTTCTATACAAAAGAATAATGATAATGAATTAGATTTATTTTGTGATTAATATTTTTTAAACTATTTTTGAGTTTAGCTTTAGCGTTAAAGCTAAAATCGAGTTAGTATAGAAATAATAGAGTATAAAATAAATATAAAGAAATACAAGGAGAAATATGGAATATGTTAGTGTAACATCTCCAGGAAGTGAGATGAGCAACGCAATATTTAATTATTTTGACAATTACTTAATATCTTTTGGAGAGGTAGCAACTTCTCCAGGATGGAGTTTAACTTCATTAATAAGTAACTTAGATAAAATATTAAAAGAGAAACCCGATAATATGACACTATATATAGATTCAGGTGGTTTCCAAATCATCATGGGATATATTTATATTTCTAGAATAAATGATTTTATTCAATCATATCATTTTTCTTTAAAGAAATTATATAAAAATATTGATAGAATATTTTCATTAGATGTTTTTAATAAAGGATTATCATTAGATCAAATTTATAATTTCAATAGAGAGTCTACACAAGAATCTATAAAATTAATAAAAGAGATTCCAGAAATTGCTGATAAGCAAATATATGTATTACAAACAAGTAATTTAGAATCTTTTAAAATTTGGAGAACTTTATTATTAGAAGAAGAAGTATATAAATATTTCAAATTATGGTCAATTGGAGGATTGGTAGGATTAAAGAAAACTACAAATGCTAAATTTAATCATGCAGTTCCAGCAACATTATGGCTATTAACATATAAGCAAAAATTTAATTTCCAGATAAATCAAATGCATTGGCTTGGACAAAGTTCAAGAGTTAGTTTTATAGCGATGGGATTATTTGAAAGATTATATAATATTAATATGACATCTGATAGTTCAGCATTAGTAAGATTTGCTCCTATTGAACAGAAGCTACCATTAATGCATAAACATAATGAAGAATTTGAAGTAATTAGGAAATTAGAAGAATTACCAGAAATGTTAAATAATCATTCTTTTGATAAAGATGATTTAAATTGGTATCATCATGAGTATAATAAAGATTTTATATTGCCAGAAAAAGGTAATAATAAAAAAGGGAAAGCGTTATCAAAATTAGATTATCCAGAAATGTATCCAACTAGAGCTGAGTTTGCTAAAGAACATTATAGTGATAGAGGAACATTACATGATACTGATTTTGTAGAATTACAATCTCAAAATATATATTTTGATATACAATTTGCAAATTTAATAGCTGACAAGATAATAGAAAAGGGATTAAATCATTTTAAAACAAAAGATGATGTAGTAGAATTACATCCAATTTTAGGAAGAGGTAGAATAGCAAATGAAACATTAAATAATATAAAATATTTTAGAGTTTTTGAGGATATTGTAAGAAGTGGTGCTGTTGATAAAGCTGATCAAATAATGGTTAGCGTATTAAAATCATATATAAAAAATTAAATTAAAAGGAAATAAAAATGACATATTTAGAATTAAACAACGTATTAGTACAATGGGTATATTTACATCAACCAGCAGAGATGTCTGGAAAATATTCAGTAGAGGGAATTTTACCTATAGAATCAGAAGATGCACAAACTTTAATAAATACTTGTAATAAAGAATGGGCTGAAGTAGCAAATGGTAGCACTACTCCGCAATCAATGGGATATAATATTATTCAAGGAAATGATGAAAAGAGAGTAGCTAAAGATATGCTTCCGTTCTTAGATCCAAGTAAACAATATGTAATATTTAGAGGTACTCAAAATGCTGATTCAAATATTAAAATGTTAGCTTATGATTCTGCTGGAAATCAATTTCCACAATCTAAACTAAATATGATTGGAACAGGAAGTTTAGTTAAATTTAAAATTGGATGCACAGGATACGAAAAACCTCAAAAAGGGGTTAAAAACTATGGTTTCTGGATTCAAGTAATTAGATTAGAACTTAATAAATATGCTGATCAAGGTCCTGGAAAAGTTGAAGGTGGATTCTCATTATCAGTTGAAGATTTACAAGAAAATACTATGAATGCTCCAGCAGCTCCAGCACAAAATACTATGAATGCTCCAGCAGCTCCAGCACAAAATACTATGAATGCTCCAGCAGCTCCAGCACAAAATACTAT
>Ga0256828_1002540_pt1 | contig 10817 bp, 23 predicted proteins | sample CV88metaG_FD_185993 | JGI IMG/M metagenome (GOLD analysis project Ga0256828, IMG submission 185993) | Hydrothermal vent microbial communities from East Pacific Rise, Pacific Ocean - CV88 | ecosystem: Environmental > Aquatic > Marine > Hydrothermal vents | place: Pacific Ocean: East Pacific Rise... | reverse complement strand
TTTATTTGACATATTAGTCATATCTATAACCATATTCTCTTTGTTATTAAATGCTCTTTTAAAATCGTCTTCAAGAACTTGGTCAATTATTTTTTGGTCCTCATCACTAAGTTGTTTCCAAACTGCTGAATAATTACCATCTATGTTATTTGCTTTAGCATATCTCATTAATGTATCATCTCTTGAGATAATAACATAATCTCCTTCTTACTTTCAAGATATGTTGATTTACCAGAACCTGGGACTCCTACGAGAACCTCCAACCAAGGAGAATTTTTATCTGTGTTATTGTTGCTCGCTGACGAAGTTTTAGTTGCATAATGGTTTAAGAATTGTTCTTCTGTAAAAATTTCAGTTCCTAATTTGTAGGCATTTGATTTTCGTCCATCTTTAGAAACATAAAATCTTCCTAAGCTGTCACATTTAACTTGTGACACAAGAGCATTAAATAAGAATAAGCCATCATCTGAATTTTCAAATTTTTCAAAAACCTTTTCCGGTTTTTTCATTGTACCATCAGTATCATTAATATTATCAAATAAAGTTCCATGCATTGAAATTACTGTTAAACATTGTTCTACTTCTTTTTGAGTTAATACACCAAGATCTTTTAATCTATTTAAAGGTTCAATTGCCAAATAAAACGAAAGCCCTTCATGGCCTCTCATATGAACCTTTTTCTCTTTAGTTACCTTTGATAAATATTCTTTAAATGTAGGTTTCATTTTCTTTCCTTCTTTTTTATATAAATAATTATAACAAATAGTTTATTAAAATAAAATTAAACGGAGAAAATAATGAAAACATTTAAAGAATTTGTATTTGAAAGTATAACACAAGAAGATATAAATAAAAAATTAAAAGAGTTAGAAAAACTTACTGATGAGAAAGACATCATAAAACTTAAGGGAGAAATAGAAGCCTTACAGGATAAATTAAGTAAAGATTAGATATAATTTATAATTATATTTTTATATATGCTCTTGATTGTTTGTTTCTTGGCGGTTCTGGACATGATAGAGTATATATAAAAATATAAATAATTAAAAGGAAACAAGAACCGCCAATTTCTTCTTTCCTAAAATTCAATTAGGAGAATACTAATGACAGGTATTATATACAAACATACAAATAAGATTAATGGTAAGTGTTACATAGGACAAACAACTGTTGGTTTAAAAGAAAGATTAAACCAACACATAAAAGAAAAAGGGAATTTTTTGTTTCCTAACGCAATTAGGAAATATGGAATAGAAAATTTTACATCAGAAATTTTAGAACATAACGTATCTAATTTAGATGATAGAGAAATTTACTGGATAAATTATTATGATTCTTTTAATAATGGTTATAATATGACCGAAGGTGGAGAAGGTTTTACATCAAAACAACGCAAAAAGTGGATAAGTGAACATTATGATGAACACATTGAAAATATGAGAAAAAATGGATTATTATATATGACAGGAGATAAAAACCCATTTTTTGGAAAAACTCATAGTGAAGAGAATAAAATAAAATCAGTCAATAATAGAAAAAATAATAATAACGGAGAATATCATCCTAATGGAAACAGAACAGCGAAAAAATTTTTGTATACTGACCCAAACGGAAAAGAATATATAGTTTTCAATGAATCAAAAAAATTTTGTGATGAACATGAAATTAATGTTAAATTATTTCAAAGATATCCAAATCAAATTATACAAAAAAGTAAAATGTGGAACTCAAGAACCTCTAAGATTACTTTTAATACAATAGGTTGGAAAAGAGAAGAAATTATTGATTAATTTCTTCTAAATATCTTTTATACTCTTCTGGGAATCTTTTGATTAGTTCTTCTTCAGAAAAATCCAACTGTTCTTTATGATATTTCAAATTTCTATTCATACCTGATGACTTACCATCGTTTTTCCCATTGTTTCTTAACTCATTTGACTCAGAGTGAACTGGTTTTTTTGCTTCAAAAGGAATTACTTCTCTAGCAGCAGGCTTACCGATATCATGTAGCAAAGCACAAATTTTATTAACTTTTTGTACATCAAAAATTTCCGCTCTTTGACAAACCATCATTGTATGTGTCCAAATAGTATCTTCAATATGATATGGATTAGGTTCATTACCTATAACATTATGATTACTTGCTTTCATCTCATCAGCTAATTTTGTAAATTCAACTTGGAACCAGTAAACTAATTCGTTGATTGTTGGGTCTTGTTTGTTTTTAAAAAATTCCATTTTATTCCTTTTTATTTCTAGCTTCTTGCTTCAACTTCTCTTAACTTGTTAATACCTTTTTGAGTTATAAAATAACCATTAGTACTACTTGCATAACATAAATCATTGTGAACTAAATCTGAAAATATAGTAGTAAAATATCCTGGTCTTGTAAAACCTAAAACACTTGTTCTAATATTATCTTGAGTAGCCGAACCTTTATTATCTTCAATAAATTTTAAAAATTTATATGATGCATTTTCGATTGTACTTCTACTTAATACGTTATCTCTTCTTCTTGTTCTACTTTGTTTTTCTAATATTTTCATTTTGTTTGCCTTTTTATGTTTTTGTTAATATAATTATAACAGGTTAATATTAAACTAAGTTTAAATTACAGCAAAAATCTGCATTATTTTCTATAAATTCTTTATAATATTTCTTTAATTTTCCTGTTTTAATTGCTCTAACTCATCTCTACTCAACCATGTTCTAGCACCATAATCAATTGGTATAGTGTGATATTCTTTAAACCATTTTTTTCCTATTGCACTCCTACCAACTTCTCTTAATTCAATAACACCAGTCATCTCATTCATAACCATTTCATAAACCCAATCACTCTTCAATAAATGAGCGCCACCTCTCATAAGAGTGCCCATAATCAAATCAGGAGTCTCATTAGGAAGTTTTTCATTTTCAGGTGTACCTTCTTTGAACTTATCTAACCCACCTCCGCCTGGTCTAGTCGCAAATCTTGCTATTGGTGTACTAAAATATTCTCCTGCTGTCATTATTTCTCCTTATATTAATAAATGTGCGTTTTGTTCTGTAAAGTCTTTAAGTTCTTTTTCTGCATCTTTTATATGCTCTGAAAAATCCATATTTTGTGTTCTCATACCTTTAAATATCTCAGCTTTTTCTTGAGATAACTTAAGATTTTGGAGTCTTTTTATTAATCTATCTTCTCTTTCTCTTGCATGTTTTTCTTGTTCTTCTAAAGAATAAACAAAAGAATTCATCTCCTCATCGTAAATCATCATAAATCCCCTCGAATATCTTCAATTTCTTTAATTAGACTTCTAATTTTATTTTTATTTGTTATACCTTGTTTTAACATTTCGTTCAGCATACCCAAGGTGTTTCCTTCTTCTACATAAGCCATAACTTTTACTTGTTTTTCTTGAGCTATAAATTTTAAAGCATCCTCTCTCGTGTAAAAACTCTTTCCTTGTACTTCAAACATCGTAACTTCTTTAATTTCCATCTGTTGCATTCTCTATCCTTCTTTTAATTTCTTTCTTTAATGATACTGTAATTGGTAAGATAAAACACTTACCATCTAACAAAACATCATAACCACTCTCGTATTTTGGGTGATGAAAATTTGTAAATTTTAATATACTTCCCCTGACTTCCCCATTATAAACAATTTCTTTTTCTATAAAACCCCAATTTTCTTCTTTAGGTTTTCTAAATTCTAGCTTATCCATTATTTACCTCTTTTTTGGAGTAATATCAAAATATTTAGTAGTAGCATACATTAATCTTATTGTTCCTATAAAAGTTAAAATTAATACAAATGTGCTATCAGTATAAAACAAAATAGGCATATCTTTAATACCTATCATCTTTAAAACCTCTCCTGCTGCTGAATATCTTGTTAGTGTAGAAATTAACATCATCCAAAAAACAATTTCAACTTTAAAAGCTCCTACTGTATAATTCTTAAACATAATCTATCCTTATATTGTTCGTTCAGGAAAATAAATTTCATCGTAATTTTTCATATAAAAAATTACAATATTTTGAGCTGCTTTATCATCAAGCGGAAATGCTTGTTGTAAATACGGTCTACTCATAAACATATTAGTAGCTCCTGATTGTTGTAATTCATATAAATATTCAAAATGACAACTCTCAGCATAAGCAGTTAAACTAGGATTAGAAAATATATTGGGATTAACAAACATTCCTTCTTTTTCTATTATTTCAGGCTGAAAACCAAATTCTAACTCAAAAATCTTAATTGCTTTATCAAGTGTAATTGGCATCATTGTTCTATAAAATGTAGAAACGCAAGTAAATAATTCTGTTTCTGTCATTGGTTTAACTAATCGTTCGGCAGTCATATTAAATTTCCTTTGTCTGTTTATAAATATATTATATCAAAATAACATTAAACTAAGTTTAAACGGGAGGGTATATGTTCAAAAAAATATTAACTAGCAAGACAATTATTTTAAGCACGATAATTTATATTATAGCAGGACTAATATTATGGTTTACTGTACCCAAAAAATTGGAGTTTAATGCCTATCAAGATGCTAAAAAGAATGGTGTAGTTATTTTAAACACATTAGAAGAGGCTAGACAAATTTATAATGATTCAACTGAGGTTATATTAAATAAGTATAAAGATATATCTCTCTCAACCAAAATAACAAAGGACACAATATTATACCCAAGCTCGTTTATTCACAAGTTGAATAATTCATTAAGTAAAGGCGATATTAAATTACAACTATATAGTAAATATCCTTTTAAAAACACAAAAGGATATAATAGAATTTTAACAGATAGACAGGAATCATTACTGCGAAATATTAGAGAATTAGATGAATTTACCTATTCTGTATCTGAAGAAGGTAATAAAAAATATTACATAATTTCAAAAGTTGATTATATGAGTAGTATGAATTGTGTTAAATGCCATAATAACCATCCTGATAGAACACAACATTTTAATTGGAAATTAAATGATCCTAGAGGGATATTGGAAATTAAAATACCTATAGACTCTAATCTTGATAGCAATATAACTTATTTTAATATTATTTTATTTTCTGTTATATTTTTTATATTTGTAACTACTTTAGTATATTATGCATATAACATATACATTATAAAAAATGAAGCACAGATAGAAAATGAAAAAATTAATAATGAGTTTACACATACATTTAAAGAATTAAATTTTGAGAACTCATTATTAGAAAAAGATTTAAAACAAATGAGAGGAATTTTTGATAATTATATAATATACAGCAAGACTGATTTATTTGGTACTATAACAGACGTATCAAAAGCATTTTGTGAATTATCAGGTTATAAAGAAGAAGAATTACTAGGAGAGAATCATAATATTGTGAGACACCCTGATATGCCTGCTTCAGCATTTAAAGGTATGTGGGGTACAATAGAAAATAATAAAGTTTGGGTAGGAGATGTAAAAAACGCTAAAAAAGATGGTGGCTACTATTGGGTTCATGCAATTGTTGCACCTAGTTATGATAACGATGATGTTAAAATAGGTTATATTTCAATAAGGCAAGATATAACAGATAAAATGAAGAAGTTAGGTAAATAAGTCTAACTTCTAATTTACATATAATCCCAACCACATAATTGTTTATTTAGTAATTCTGATTGTGATTCTGAAGCATAAGAGTTAATGTTCCAGGCTTTAGAAACTCTCTTAAGACTTTCTTCGTCCCATTCAGGTTCTTCATCTCTTTTGATATCTTTAATTTTTTTCTTATATAACGAATCAGCAGAATAAAGCATTCTTAAGCAGTCTCTAATTTCTTCCTTATATAATTTAACAATACTATCATTTAGAATATTAATAGTATAATCTTTTTGTCTAGTATTTAATAATTTATGAACCGTTTCCATATCATCAAAAGTTGTCATTTGACCTCTGCTTCTAATTGTTCTCTCTACAGTGCATTTATCAAGTAAATCGTTAATACACCAATTTATAACTCTTTCAGTTGTTTCAAGATCTTCAAAGCTTTCTTCATTGAATATGTCAGCTCTAATATAATCTGGAAAAAGTCTTTTAAAAATAAATTTGGTATTCCCTTTATCACTTGCATCAAGTTTGATTAATCCTTTTATTTCTAATATATCAAGAAGTATATCCAATTGTGTTTGGTATAAATCAATATAATCTTTGTGAGCGTTTTTATGAGAATTAAAGTCAATTAAAAAATTAACTAAATATTCGTTTGTAATTTGTATTTTATTCATTATTTTCCTTTTTTATAATCAATTATGTTAAATTCTTTAGGCGCATTTATCTTAGCCCACTTACCTTGCTGCATCTTATAAAATTCACAATATGTTGTTAAATTGCCGCCATAAAACGTAACATTATGAAATCTTTTGCAGATATCTGGACCATATCTTAAAAATTTTTTATGACTTTCGTATACTTTTTTTCTTGTCTGTGTATGGTCTGAAGTTCTTCTTATAACAATTTTATAGGATGTTTCTACCTGGTTTTCTATTAAATCAAAGATGGCATCAATAGGGTGTTTTTGAGAAGTACCCCATTGCTTATACGCATTATAATATTGTCTCGCCTCTTCCCTATTCAATTTACTTAGGCCTGCTTCTAATATTTCATAATCTGTCATCTTCTTCCTTTTTATATTGGTTACCTGGTGCACAACAATATTCTACATCATTATAAATGTTCCAATTTTTTATCATCCATATATTAAATAAAATATTAAAAACTATGAATAACATAACCGCATGGGCAATTGTACCAAAGTATGTAACGACTGTAACTGTAAATAATCCTAAAAGATACCCATCTGCCCAGACTGAATTTCTAAGAATTTGAAATTTACTCATATCTTTTGGGTAACAATCAGTAATATAATTATTTAAAGATATACTAAATGCACTAAATAATGCAACTTCAATAATACCTAAAATACTATCTGCCCATAACATCATAACAGGATTAATGAAATACAATAAACTCATAAAAATATAACCAAAATGTATATAAACTCCCCATCTAAACATTGTTCTTATTGATAATTTATCAATAAAATACCTGTTAGTTTTTACCATAAGTGTTTGTATAATAGAAAATAAACCAATAAGCCAGGCAGCAAAATAAATACCTTTAAGAGAAACAATAACTGGGACTAAAAGAGCCATACCCATTGCTACAAATATTGTGTTAATCGTTCTAAATTCTGTTATTTTATCAAACTCTTTAAATCTATTGAAGTAATGATTTATATATTTCATTTATTATTCTTCACAAAGATGTCTATGAATAGGACAACCGCAATTAATTATTTTTGGTCTACCAAATCTTTCTCTATTATCGTAATCAGGGCATGCACAATTACTAAACTTATTCCACCAAGTATGAAATAATTCGTCCTGAGGAAAATTCCAATTCTCTTGTAATTTGAATTCCAAGCTCTTCATTCTTTGTGCATAATATTTGCCTGTTTTTTCAATTTCTTTTTCTGATAATTCTTCTCTAAAAAGATTATCCATTTCATCATATAATTCATCAAGATTATCTCTCTGTTCTTTAGTAATCTTTTGTTGTTTAGCTAACGCTTCATTTAATTTTGCCATCTTTCTTTCCTTTTTTATATCAAATTATATCAAATTAATGCTTAATAACACATCACCCAATTTTTGCAGTCTGGATGATGTTGAAAACCTACACATTCACATCCGTCCGTTGGAATATACTCAATTGTTACTTTAAGATAACCTTTAAAATGACCAAATTCATCTAACTCATCTTGGTCATTTATTTCCAAAATAGTTTCTTGGATATCATTTTCAATATCAGATAATTCATTTGCCTTATATCTTTTGGTGTTTAGTATTCTTTCCATTATTTACTCCAATCTCTTACTTTTGTTCCTCCATAATATGGAACCGCTAAATTTGCATTTAATAGTATATCACTAAGATACACATCATTCTCGTTTTTAACTTTACATACTAATCTAAAATATTTACCACGAATACAATCTTCAAGGTAAACTGTCTCAGACATATGTATAAAATTAGCTGTCATTTTTTGTGCCATTTTTGCCAACTGTTTTTCTCTTTTTGTTCCGGTTCCACCACGTTTTTCAGGTGTGTCAATACCATATACTCTTATTGATATTTTTTTACAAAATAGTGGCTCATTACATTTTAAATTTACTGTTATTGTATCTCCATCATAAATCTTTGTTACTTTTTGTACTTCAAAATCTTGTGTAATTTTATTTCTACCAAATACATTAATACTTAATGTAATTAACATAATAAAAATTATAATTTTTTTCATTTAATAACCTTTTTTAATTTCTTCATTCTTCTCAACAACTTGTATGTATAAAAATTCGTCAGGCTGTGACCCTAAATATACATCACAATAATGAGTATCTTTCCCTAATATATTTTTATTTTTTGAAAGCATCACAATCAAATCCCCTCTCAAATTCCAGCCACGTGTAATATAATGATTTATTTCTTTTTCAAGGTCATCTGAAGACCTATTCTTTAATATTCTAATCATCCATTGGGCCTCCCATAAAATTGTTTATAACAACCATCATAAACACCAATCCCATTATAATTAAAAACATTATTAGAGTTCCCATTATATATCTCCTACGTCTTTATATTTTTTCAGTTGGCCTATTAGATTATCAATTCTTAATGTTTGTTGTTGTTCCCTCTCAGTAAGCATATCTAGTTTTTTATCAAATTCGTCTGGTTTAAATTCAATTTTATACTTTTCACAATTCATTTTCATACTTCTTTTTTCTTGTAGTACAGTGTTAATACCATTTCTAGTTTGTCTTATTTTCATTCTTTCATTTGATAATTCTTTTTCTAATTTTTTAGCCTCTTCAATTTTTTGTTTTGCTTTTAATTTTTCATTATCTCTATTTTCTGGGTTAAAAAAATCCATAGGAATATTTAAAATTCTTTCCTGGTAATCTTCATCTCCACAACGGCCAATATCTTCACCATATCTGATAATAATTCTATCTTCATTAATATCAAAAATAAGGTCATCAAGATACCATTCTCCTGGATAGTAATCTTCCATAGGATTATATTTAATATCATTGATTAAACAAAACTCTTTAGATGTTTTTTCAATTTCTCCCATGAATTCTTCATAATCTGTTGCCATCTGTTTAAATTTATTAAATTCCATTTTTATTCCTTTTAATCTATATCTTCATAAATTGATTTTGCCAAATCATACGGTCCAACAAAACCTCTAACATCAACTGTATCAATAACATCAGATTCTTCTAAAAACTTTAATTCATAAAAATTATCCTTAAAAGTTGCTTCAATCATTGGTAATTTCGTTCTATTATTTCTTCTATGGAAGAAAATAACTTTCTCATCACCCGTTTCAAAATTAAAATACAGTGGTCTATTATAACCTTTTTTCTGCATTAAACATTGAATATCTACATATAAAGTAACATATAAATCATAAAATTTATTAGACTCTGATAAATGAATCTTTGAGCGTTTTGGAAATAAATGAATCATACCTTTTACACCAGTATTATTTTTAAATATTCCATCATAAACATAAAATTTCATATATTTAACCTGTTCTTCTATAAATCGTTCATCTTCACAAATCATTTTATTCCTTAATAAGTTTATAGCCAAATTTTTCAGCTAATGTTTTAAGTTGTTTTAACTCATAAGTTCTTTTTTCTTGCTCTTTTGAAATTTTTCTAATTCTAGGAATTAAAGTATAAATTCTTAATTTCCATTCTTTAAATTTTAGAAAAATATCAGTGAATTTAGCCATATCATCACTATCGAATTCGTTTATCTCATATCTATAATCTCTAGGACCTGGTATGTACTCTCCATTTAATTCATATCCACCAAGTTGCTCTGTACCATAAGAATCAGCTATATTAGTATGTTTCAAGTAAACTCTATTTATAGGTGTTGAAGCAATAGGATAATCATTTCTATTATGAGCATCGACTAAATAACCTTCTTTTAATTCTTGAAGTAATTCTTCTTTATTATTAATATGAGTAATTCTTTGCCAATCATCTTCTTTATAACCGCATTTACCATGTTGATAAGATATTAAAGTAAAAGGATATAAACCCATTTTATAATCCTTCTACAAATTCTTTAGCTAAACCAAGTGTTTTACATTGTCTCAATATAAATTCAGTAACCGCATTTTCAGCTGTTTTTTCAACATCTCTGAAAGATGTATTTAAAGTTTTCATAACAGAACCAAAAAGAGGATTTTTATTATTTGCTAATGCAAATTCTTTTCTATTTTCTTGGTATTTGTTATAATACTCACCTCTTAATTTAATGAATTCTTCTACAAGTTCATTAAATTTGTGAGACACTTTTTCATTCATTGTAACTATTTTATCTTTTTTCTCCCCAGGTACCAAAGCAGATATAACATCATCTATGTTTCCATCAAGTATCGTTTTAACTAATAGATTTTCTCTAAAAGCATCAGGACCAATTAGACCGTGAAGTGACAAATAATGGTCTGTTTTTATTTTTGCCATTTGACCATCTTCAAAAGTTACAATCCAACCTTCTATATTTTCTTGATTAGTTTCCTTTAATTCAAGAAGATAATCTAAATTATGATATGACTCATCAAAAACTTCAGCTTGTTTTACACCCATAATCATTGAATACCATTTTAAATCTTTCTCAGACATATATGTTCCATCTTCGTTTCTGATTTGAAGTAAAATCAATTCAGTATTTTGGTATTCTACAACTATTTGATTTTCAGGGCCAACAAG
>Ga0256828_1002539_pt1 | contig 10820 bp, 11 predicted proteins | sample CV88metaG_FD_185993 | JGI IMG/M metagenome (GOLD analysis project Ga0256828, IMG submission 185993) | Hydrothermal vent microbial communities from East Pacific Rise, Pacific Ocean - CV88 | ecosystem: Environmental > Aquatic > Marine > Hydrothermal vents | place: Pacific Ocean: East Pacific Rise... | reverse complement strand
AGTGGCAAACGGGTAGCCAAATCCTATAATGGAAGTCGTACGCATGCACCTCTGTTACATATCGAATATAGTATTGATTCCTCAGTCGAACCGATACAAGGAATGGTAGCCTATAAGGGAGAGGATGGAGAAGAGCGATGGGGAACGTCAGATGTGTATATTTATGAGATAGAGGAGGATGGTTCTTTGGTATTACGATGGCAAGAGATAACCTCCATGGGGGTGTTATTTTCACATGTAGGTTATTTTAATACACATACCAACGCATTGGATTGCAATAAGTATTATCTCTATAAAGTAACAGGAGGTATTGCCTATGAGATGGATGATGATGAAGCACCTTTGGGCAATACCCCCAATACCAAAGTCTTAAGAGCCATTGTCAAAGGAGGGGATATGATCACCCTAGGCAGTAGGTTCAGAATCAATGATCTTACTGAAAACTTCTATCATTATATTGAAAAAAGCTTAGACAGTGAGTTTAATTATGCCAATTTAGAGGATATTATGTCCGATACTCCGCATTGATCTTGACATACTCATAGCTGAGATCACACCCATAAGAGGTGAAGCTTCCCTCTGCTATGCCCAGATCACAGGTGACACGAAAGCTGTCGTTTTTCATGATCTTATAGGCTTGCTCTTCACGCTCTTCGTCGAGTTCTCGTTGTTCATCAGAGTAGATGAGTAGGTTGTCATAGTGGATGGTCAGGGTGGTCTCATCACATACGACCCCACTGGCACCAATGGTGGAGGCGATGCGTCCCCAGTTGGGATCTTCGCCAAAGAGGGCAGTTTTGACGAGCAGAGAGTTACTCAGAGCCTTGCTGGTAATCTCGGCTTCATGCTCATTTTTGGCACCCTTGACCTCAAAGGCGACCAGTTTGTTCGCACCCTCTCCATCACGCAGGATCATCATGGCCAGCTCAAAGGTGATCTTGTTGAGGGCTTCACGGAATGCCTCTTTGTTATAGGCTCCTGAGAGTTTGTTGGCAAGGAGCATCACGGTGTCATTGGTGGAGGTATCCCCATCCACTGAGATACGGTTAAAGGATTGCTCAGTGGCACCGCTAAGCAACTCCTCCATATCGGCTTTGGGGATATCGGCATCGGTGGTGATAAAGCAGAGCATGGTTGCCATGGCAGGGTTGATCATCCCTGCCCCTTTGCAGATGGCTGCGATGTGGAAGCTTCCTCCCTCATCGAGATCAACTTTGAAACAGAGTTCTTTTTTGAAGCTGTCCGTGGTCATAATGGCACGGGCGGTGGCTTCGGAGTTTTTAGCATCAAAATTGAATTTATCAAATGCCGAAATGATTTTTTCTTGGTTGAGACGATATCCAATCACTCCTGTAGAACTCATAATGGGATTATGGATGGGCAGGTGGGTGCCTAACTCCTCAAAAATAAATCCAATATCTTCAACTCCTTTGGCACCTGTCATGGCATTGGCATTTTTGGCATTCATAAGGACAAGGTTGGTTTTGAAATCCTTGGGATAGTGCTGATAGTGCTTGATGGGGGCGGCTTGAAAGTGGTTGGTGGTAAAGCGTGCTGCAACATCACAGAGTGCTTCGGATCGGATAAAGGCGACATCGCCATCTTCGCTGTTGGTTTTCATGCCGACATTGACCCCGTCACAAAAGAATCCTTTGACATTGCTGATTCCACCCTTGATGGAAAAAAGATTAAACATAACTACATCTCCTCTGGTTTGGTTGTTTTTCGTATCAATTTCTTGACCTTTCTGATCCCTTCGCTAGGACCAATAAGCAGCAGTTTGCTGCCCGCTGTAATGGTGGTGTCCCCCTTGGGCATGGGGATAAACTTGCCATCTTTGTGACGCAAGCCAATGATGGTGACATTGGCAACCTCTCTGAAACTGGCATCCTTGATTTTACGCAGGGTGAGCCATGAGGTTTTGGTGATTTTTGCCTCCTCCATATCTAGTGGGGTGTCTTGTTTGTAGAGAAACTCTTGAAGGAGATTCTCCATATCGGGACGAATCGCCATGGCATTGATCCGTTGTGCCATGATACGGGTGGGGGTGACCACCTTGTCGGCTCCTAGTTTTCGTAGCTTCTCCTCATCACTGCTGGAGTGGGCATTGGAGATAATCAGATAGGAGCGTTTGCGTCCAATCTCCTGTTCATAGAGTCGTACCGAGGCGATGGTGGCGATATTGTCCGCGATATTATCCGCCAAGGTGATGATCCCTTTGGCACTGGAGAGGTGGGATTTGAGGATCGCCTCTTCGGTATGGGGTTCTCCCTTGACAAAGTAGGGGTAGTGGTGTTGAGTGGCAATCTCTTCGATTTGAGGATTGGGATCAATCACCACAAAAGGGATATGACTCTGGCGTAGGTGTTTGGTGACCTGAACAGTAAACTCATTGTGATAGCAGATCACATAGTGCTGTTTGAGTCGGGCAATATCATATAGCATGCGTCTCTCCTTGATAACATTTTGTAGCGCCCCTCGGTTGAGAACTTCGACGATGATCCCAATGGCAACGGAGAAGATTAAAAATCCAAAGATAATCAGACAAATCGTAAAGATCCGACCAATATCTGAAATGGGTGCCATCTCTCCAAATCCCACCGTGGTAAAGGTAATGCCTGTCTGATAGAGGGCATCGAGAAGGGACATATCATCAACCAACATGTAACCCAGTGTACCCAATAACATGGTCAGAACAGTTAAAATGAGAGGGAGTCTAAAAGGTGCTAAGAGGACATATAACTCATCATTAAGAGTTATATGTGGTTTGGGTGTCTCTCGCCAACCGAGAAACTTTGCAACCCTATTTTGTGAAGCCAAAATAGTGTCTACTAAATGGTAAGCTTATGCTTCAGCTGTTTGGGCTGTAGCTTCAGCAGCTTTTTTCTTCATGGTTCTAAGCGTTGACGCAGCCACTTTGATTCTTTTGGTTGTTCCATCTTCAAGTGTAATCTTAACAGATCGTAAGTTTGGTAGTTGTCTTCTCTTTGTTTTGTTGTTTGCATGAGATACATTGTTTCCTACCAATGGACCTTTTCCAGTTACTTGACATCTTCTTGCCATCATATACCCTTTGTATTGATTAAAATAGTGTGTTTTGAAACGCTTGTAATAGCCCTCAAAAAAGTTTTGCGATTATAGTGGAAAATTACTTAAAAGGAGGAGAGGGGAGGGGGTTTTTTTGACCCAAGGTCTCTATTTTTCCCAAAGCACGCTCTGACTCAAAAATCTTCGGCATGCCAAAGTAAACGTATGGCTCTTTTGGTTATACTTTCATTCAAATAATTAATCAGGATGTTTTAATGTTGGTAGCTCCGAGTATACTCTCAGCTGATTTTGGACGATTGGGCGAAGAGATAAAAGCGATTTGTGATGGTGGATGTGATTTGGTGCATGTGGATGTCATGGATGGTCATTTTGTCCCCAACCTAACCATAGGACCAGTGGTGGTCTCTGCGGTAGCCAAGGTGGCAACCAAGCCTTTGGATGTGCATTTAATGGTAGAGAACAACAGCTTTTTTGTGGATCTTTTTGCTCCGTTGAATCCTGAGTATATCTCCTTTCATATAGAAGAAGAGAAACACCCTCATCGTTTGATTCAAAAGATTCGCTCGTTGGGGATCAAGCCTGCGGTGGTACTCAACCCCCATACGCCCCCTGAAGCGATTGAGTTTATCTTGGCGGATCTGGATATGGTACTGTTGATGAGTGTTAATCCTGGTTTTGGAGGACAGAAGTTTATCCCCATGGTGATCGACAAAGCCAAACGGCTTAAAGCCATGATTACGGAGATTAATCCCAGCTGTTTGATTGAAGTGGATGGTGGGGTCAACAGTGAGAATGTTGCACTCCTCAAAGAGGCTGGTGTGGATATTGTCGTTGCAGGTTCGTTTGTCTTTGGAGATTCCAAGGGCTATCAACATGCCATAGCATCGTTGAAGTAGGAGGAGCGTAGATGAGAGTAAAAATTTGTGGAATTACCAATTTGGGGGATGCCTTGCAAGCGATAGAGGCGGGGGCAGATGCCTTGGGTTTTGTGTTTTATCGGGAGTCACCACGATACATTACCCCCAGTGATGCCAAGAAGATTATGGATAAGATGCCTCCCTTTATAGGAAGAATTGGGCTGTTTGTCAATGAGGGGATTGATACCATTGATACCATTAGCAGCTACTGTAATCTTACCGCCAGTCAGATTCACTTTGAGGTGGATGAGGAAGCACTGGATATGATTGGAGGCAAGGCTTTGCCTGTGGTGCGTGCCAAAGAACCCAAAGATGTGTTGCAGTATGCTGATCGTTATCGTCTGATTGATGTCTATTGCGAGGGTTATGGAGGCAGTGGAGAGCGTCTCAATCTGGAGTGGTTTGAGGGAGTGGATTGTTCCAAGATTATTTTGGCTGGGGGGTTAACCCCTGAGAACCTCCATGAACTCAAAAAATATAACTTTTATGGTGTTGATGTCAGTTCAGGGGTTGAACGCATTAAAGGGAGAAAAGATCCTCTCAAAGTAAGCAAGTTTATTCAGAATGCAAAAAGTTTATGAAGAGCTAACCGCAGCGTTTAGACGTAATGAGGGGAGACTCTCCCCCGCCTCTTATGAAAGAATTGTCTCCAAATATACCACCCTCTTTGAAGATACCGATACACTTTTTTTACTCTTGCAAGCATCAGGCTACCCCATTGTGCAAGAGGAGAATCACTATCAGTTGCGTACCTATTTTACCCCCATTGAAGAAGAGAAATTTTGTGTGATTGATATTGAGACCAATGGCAGTAAACCCGAGACGGCACAGGTGATTGAAGTGGGAGCAGTGATGGTTCAAAACGGGGAGATTATTGACCGTTTTGAGAGTTTTGTGGAGTGTGCTTTTATGCCAGAGTATATTACCAAAATCACAGGCATTACCCCTGAGGATCTGCGAGGAGCTCCCAGTCGTCTGTCTGTTTTGACCCAACTAAGGGTGTTTATGGGGGATGCTATTTTTGTGGCACACAATGCCAATTTTGATTATGGCTTTCTCAACCACTCTTTTGATCGTTTTGGTTTGGGAAGTATTGGTAATCCCAAACTCTGCTCCATTGATTTGGCACGGCGTACCATTGAGAGTGAACGCTATGGATTGGCATATCTCAACGAATCACTCTCCTTGGGAGTTGAAGTCCACCATCGAGCGTATAGCGATGCCTTAACCACATCAAAATTGTTAAAAATAGCATTTAAAAATTTACCTACTTATGTTAAAACAGCCGATGAATTACTTCGATTTTCCATCTCAAGTCGAAAGCAACGGAGTCAAAATAACAATAAATAGCATTAAAAAATTACCATAAATTAACATTATTAATAGATTTAATAGAAAGAGACTGTTATAATTAAAACAAAAAAGGGATTATAATGCAATATGTCAAAGGCTTAATGCTCTCAACAAGCGTTGCACTTTTTGCAACAGGGTGTGTCAAACCAACCGAGCAGGTGAACACAACAGCTGCCACAACAACCAATGGAACACAGGTCTATACAGGTGAAACAGCCAGTACAGGAACGTATACTCCTGTGTATGAGGATTCCAGTACCATCGTTTATGAAGATCCAGCTACCACAGGCAGTGGTACTGTTTATGGTAGTACGACCACCAGTGATGGTTCGGTGATTACCACAGACGGATATGAAACCCCTGCAAGCAGTACCGCTGTCAGTGGAGGTGGAGCATATGGTAACCCTTATGGCAGTACCACTACTACCACTACACCTGCATATAATGATCCCTATGCTGTCGGGTCTACAGAGACGAATACCTATAGTTATGATGATCCTTATACCAGTAGTTCAAGTGCGTCAGATTATACTACCAATACTTCGTATGATACCACAGGCTATACAGGAGGAGGGATACAACTCCAAGTCGCAGCACTCAGAGACTATGCTGCCGCTGAGGAGTTTAAAAACAGTTTAAGTTTGGATCCAAAATACAGTGCCTATGTCAAACGAGGAGCGATGAACAAAGTCATTATTACAGGTATTGCTACCCGAGCAGAAGCCAAACGATTGGCTTCCAGTCGTTTCCCTGGGGCCTTTATTGTTGGAGGTTCTGAGATGAGTGGAGGATCTTCTTATACCTCCAGTACGTCAAGCTACTCAGGATCAAGCGCTGCTGCTGTTGGCAATGGTATTGGTGTTCAGGTAGGGGCGTTCTCTTCCAAAGCTTCCGCTCGTGCCGCTGCTGAGAATGCCGCAGGAGGACGATACACTGCAATTGTCAAAACAGCCAAAGTGAGAGGTCGTACCATTTATAAAGCCATTATCCTTGGATTTGCCAGCAAACAAGCTGCCAGATCAGCCATCGCTTCAGGGCAATTTGGTGATGCGTTTGTGGTGAGTAATATTCATTAAAAGGGCAGATAGATTTTATCTATTAACTCTTGATATTCACTTTGGGCATCACTATCAATGGTGATGCCTCCTCCACTCTTGTAGTAGAGAGACCCTCCCTCTTTTTCGATGAAGCGAATCATCACGGCTGAGTAGAGATTTTTGCCATCAAAAATCCCAAAAACCCCCGTATAAAATCCTCGATCATAATCTTCAATACGCTTAATGATCTCAACGGTACTACGTTTGGGGGTTCCTGTGATGGAGCCAGCAGGGAGGAGGGTTTGGAGTATCTCTCCCAGATGCTCCCTCCATGTGGAGGGGAGGGTGGCGGTAATCTTGGAGCTGACTTGAAGTAGCTCTTTGTTGCCTGCTCGAATTTTATCAATGTAGCGAAATTGCTCCACCTTGACCTCCCTTGCCACCATGCCCAGATCATTCCTCATCAGATCGACAATCATCACATGCTCCGCCATCTCTTTGGTGTCGTTAAGTATCTGCTCTTTGGCATGGGGAAGAGAGGCTTCGATGGTACCTTTCATGGGATAGGTGGTGATGGTATTACCCTCAATTTCAATGAACTTTTCAGGAGAGAAGCAGATGAATTGATCTTTGAAATAGAGTTTATACTTGGCTCTGGCATAGTGAAATATCTCTTGAAGTGAGAGGTTGGTCTCAATGGGGGTTCTAAAGGTAAGATTCAGTAGATAGCTGTTCCCTGAACGAATCTCTTCGAGTACATCGGCTATGGCATGTTGATAGGTTTTGAAATCCAAGGGTGATCTATGAAGATAATATGCTTTTTGAAGAGGGGTTTGAGGATAGTTTCTCTGACCTCCTATTTTGAAAAAAACATTTTTATCCAATGATGTCAAGGGTTCTACAAACCGTTTGCTGAGATCATAAGAGAGGACAAAGAGAAAAGGGGTTCTCTCTTTGGCAAGTTGGGTGATGGTCTGCATTAATGATCTAAGAGTATCGCTTTGAGGATTGCCATACGGACATAGACCCCATTTTTAACCTGTTCAAGCACTTTGCATCGGGGATCTTCAAGCATCTCATTGGAGATATCAATGTTTCGCATCACGGGACCTGGGTGAAGGAGTAGAATATTTCGATCGCCCATACGCTCTTTGGTGATGCAGTACTCTTTGGCATACTCCTCATAATCTTCAAAAATAGGGGCTTTGTGGCGTTCCAATTGGGCACGAAGACTCATGATGATGTCTACTTCATCAATGATCTCTTCAAGATTTTCATACTTTTCCAGATCATTGTCTGGCATAAAAGGCTTGGGTGCAACCAGCACCACCCTCATCCCCATGCGACTAAAGAGTCGGATCCCTGAGCTGGCGACCCGAGAGCTAACAATGTCTCCCACAATGGCAATGGTCTTGCCCTTGATCTCTCCTCCAAAATGTTCCTGCATGGTAAAGTAATCCAGCAGGGCTTGGGTAGGATGCGCATAGTTCCCCGCCCCTGCATTGATCACGGGGGTGAGATTTTTATGGGCGAGCTTTTGGGGAATGGTATTGAATCCATGGCGGATAATTACCCCATCAGGCTCCATGGCACAGAGATTGGCAAAGGTATCATCCAGACTCTCTCCTTTACTGGTCGAGCTTTTGGAGGGGTCGAGATGCACCACTGAAGCCCCCAGTCGTTTGGCTGCCACTTCAAAAGAGCTACGTGTTCGGGTGGAACTTTCAAAAAAGAGCGTAATGAGTAGCTTCTCTTTGAGTAGTCTGTCGGGTCGATTTGCCTTGAAGGCTTTGGCATCGAGCATGATGTTGTTTATCTGTTGATCACTAAAATCATTGGTGTCCACTAAATGTTGCATAAAATCCCTTCGTTTTTGGAGGCTATTATAACGCATTGTTACTATAATTTTTGACATATTGCTCGATGCCGTGGGAGAGCGTCCACCACTGAGGAAAGAGCTTATCATAAAAGGGCTGTGTCACCACCTTGAATGCCTCTTGATCCTCAAAAAGATTGACACACCAATCAAAAGCGATTCCTCGCTGTTGGAGGGTATGGATGCTTAAGAGGGTATCATTGATACAGCCCAATCGAGAAGGTGTGACCAGCAGGGTCTTGGCTTCCAACGCTTCGATAAGATCAATCATAAGGTACTCAGCCGTAATAGGCACCATCAATCCTCCTGCTCCTTCGATGATAAGTAGATCACAGAGGTGAGATAATGCTTTTATTTTCTCTTTAATCTTATCAATTGAGATACTTTGCTCTTTATCGGCACAAAAGGGGGCTGCGGGTAGGCTAAACGTGTAGGCAGTGATCTCTTTTGGGCTGAGATTTTTGAACTTCGGATTGTATTGTTGTACTGCCTCTAAGAGCAGTTTGGCATCCATGGGTTCCTCTTCAACCCCCGTTTCGATGGGCTTACAAACACCCACAGCTATATTTTGTTGAGAAAAGTGATGAATCAGTCGCAAAGTGGTGTAAGTTTTGCCAATATTGGTGTTGGTAGCCGTCACAAAAAGTAATTTCACAATTAAACCCTATTTTTTTATTAGGATTGTAACATAAAATAAGATATACTTTTTATATAAAGTTTATTAAAGAGGATATATATTTTGCCCAAAATAGAAGAAGAGATAGAGTTATCATTGAGTTTGGTTGAACCTAGCCGTTATAAGGTACTGCTCCATAATGATGACTATACCACCATGGATTTTGTGGTGGAAATACTCGTAACGATCTTTCACAAAAACATGGCTGAATCAGAGCAGATCATGTTTGCTGTGCATAAAAATGGCAAGGCTGTTTGTGGAGTTTACAGCTATGAGATTGCCGAGACAAAAGTACATCAAGTCAAACAGTTGGCAAAAAAGAGTGGATTTCCACTGCTTGCCACACTCGAAGAGGAGTAGTACATTACTGACTACCCCCTCATCAAATTACAAAGGATAAAAAATGATCAGTAGAGAACTTAATAACGTATTTAGAGAATCTGTTCGGTATGCCAAGGAGAACCGACATGAGTACCTCACCCTAGAGCATATCTTTTTATCTATTTTAAAGAGCAAAGAGGGGGCAGAAATACTCTCTTCTGTGGGAGGGGATGTGGGATACATGCGAGAGCTGATCGAATCCTATATCCAAGCCAATACTCCTGAACTCGAACCCAACAGTGAGGGGGGAGAGGTGGATGATCCCTATGAGACGGTGGTACTGTCACATGTGATGAATGATATGATGATGCACCTCAACAGCTCAGGACGCACAGAAGCCCGTATCGGGGACATGTTGGCATCCATTTTTATTCAAGACAAGAGCTACGCCTATGCGGTGATGCAAGCTGAGGGGATTGAGCGGGTTGATATCCTTGAAGCGATCTCTCATGGTGATGTGGTTGAACAAGCTGATGAGGAAGATGAGGATCATCCCAATCTTACGGCGTATACCATTGAATTGGTCGCGGTGGCACGCTCAGGTAAGATTGATCCCGTGGTGGGACGATCTTCTGAGATTGATCGGGTGATGCAGACACTCTGTCGACGCAAAAAGAATAACCCTCTTTTGGTGGGAGAACCTGGTGTTGGTAAGACCGCCATTGCGGAGGGCTTAGCCCTCAAAGTAGCCGAAGATGATGTGCCTGATATCCTCAAAGGGAGTAAGATTTATGCCTTGGATTTGGGGGCGATGATCTCAGGAACCAAATATCGAGGGGATTTTGAAAAACGCCTCAAAGGAGTACTCCAAGAGATTCAGACCGTGAATCGAGCGATTATCTTTATTGATGAGATTCATACCTTGGTAGGGGCGGGGGCGACTTCGGGAGGAAGTATGGATGCTGCCAACCTGCTCAAACCAGCCTTGGCACGAGGAGAACTCAAATGTATTGGGGCAACCACGTACGCTGAGTACCGTAATCATCTGGACAAAGACAAAGCGTTGACCCGACGCTTCTCCAAGATTGATATTGATGAACCCAGTATTGCAGATACGATGATGATCCTTCAAGGGATCAAACACAAATATGAGGAGTACCATCAGATCAGCTTCTCTGATCAAGCTTTGCAGAGTGCGATTGATCTGAGTGTGAAGTACCTGCATGATCGCTTCTTACCCGATAAGGCGATGGATATTATTGATGAGGTGGGGGCGCACTTTATGCTCCAAGATAAGAGCAATGTCTTGATTGAGAGCAGTGACATCGAACAAAGCGTGGCACGCATGCTCAAACTCCCCTCTACGGTGGTCTCCAGTGATGATACCTCCAAGCTACGGGTCTTGGCAGAGGATATCAAATCCAAGATCATTGGACAAGATGCTGCTATTGAGACGGTAGTGAATGCGATCAAACGCTCTTACGCGGGACTCAATCAAGCCAATCGTCCCATTGGCTCATTTCTCTTTGTGGGACCCACAGGGGTTGGGAAGACAGCACTGAGTAGCGAGTTAGCCAATAGCATGGATATCC
>Ga0256828_1002538_pt1 | contig 10827 bp, 8 predicted proteins | sample CV88metaG_FD_185993 | JGI IMG/M metagenome (GOLD analysis project Ga0256828, IMG submission 185993) | Hydrothermal vent microbial communities from East Pacific Rise, Pacific Ocean - CV88 | ecosystem: Environmental > Aquatic > Marine > Hydrothermal vents | place: Pacific Ocean: East Pacific Rise... | reverse complement strand
GACATATCACCTTTTGTTTGAGCAACGATAAGAACCTTTTTATTATCATCTTCTTTTAGATAAGAAGGTAGAGATAAATCTCCCGTATTGTATTTTGATATCTTTTTATCGATAATCAATCCAATAGCCTGTTTGGCTAAAGATATCTCATCTTCACTAAAGCTATGATAGTTCAGTATATTTTCTAATCTTGATGGCACATTAGCATCATAATATATCCCTATATCATCTTCAACAATACTAAAACTATCATCTTCCCCAAGCCCAACAGAACGGATAAAACCATCTTCAAGTAACAAAAAAGTAGAATTATCTTTTTTAGCTAAGTCTATAGCTTTAAACCCTGATGGCTTTCTGCCCCAACCTATATATTTTTTAGATATATTAAAAACTTGTTTCAGTTTATTTATTTTTCTATTCATTTATAGTATTTATTAGCCATTCAATTTTAGTTTTATAATCTTTGTTATATAAATCCATATTTTCATATGATAAATAATAACTTTTAGCTTGTTTATACAACTCATTATTAAAATCATTAATTTTAAAATTATAAATTCCTATATTTTTATAGTATTTTTCCAATATATCTTTTGTAGGCATACTATTTTGTATATTATTAAAAAATATATAGTAAGGAATATCTTTTTCCAATAACTGTACCTCTATAGCAGATACATCACAAAAAGCTATCTTGATATCAAAAATATTATCTTTATCAATAAATAATTTTTTATATCTAAAAAATATTATGTTAAATAACATAGAATCAACATCTTTTATAAAAATTTTAATTCTATTTTGCAATAAATATTCAATCCCCTTATAAAGATAATATAAATATCTTTTATCTCTATGCCCTATATTTGGATGTATTTGTAAGATAATAGTATCTATATCATTTTCTTCTGCATATTTTTGCAATAATTTAAAACTATTAAGTTCTAATGATAAACTTGAATAGTTTTCCTCTTTAATCCCACCTTCCCATGTTGGAGCATACAGTAAAGCTTTAGAGTTTTTATTATAGTGAAATTTTAAATTACCTATAAAAGTATTTCCCATTTTGATAAGTTTATGATTTTGCACATCACATTTTGTAAATATCTTATTTTCCAATAGTCTATCGATACCTGCTAATCCTCCGATGGAAACATAATCATAAATTCTTAAAATAGGTTTAACTGATGGTATTTTATTACTTTCTCCATGAGTTACAAAGATATGTTTGGCTTCTCTATATGCAACTATCCTACAGTTAGATTGTGCATTAAATAGATAAAAAACTATACTATTTTTTAGATTTTGTAATTGTCTATAAGTAGAAAATGATATAACTTGAATATTATGTTTTTTTAACAATTTAAGAAATCGTTTATTTGTTCTATATAATTTAAAAATAACTATAAAACTCTCATCAAATACTTTATCATCAAAGTACGATATCAATTGTAAAACAGCTCCCCTAATCTTAGTATCTATATAAATATATTTTTGCATTTTATTTCCAAAATTTGACATCTTTTTTTATAACTATTTATCAATTTATACACTTTTTTATACTTACGATAAATTTATCTTCTAAAATAGCCTTTTTATTGAAAAATTGATTTGAAACATTTTCTCTTATTTCTTTTAAGAAATCATTATCTTTATCTAAATTTTTTAAGATTTCTAACAATTCATTTTTATTAGAAAAACAATACAACACCTCTTGCAATAACCTCGGTTCAATCAAATATTTATCAGATTCTTTTTCTATATAGACTATTATAGGTATATTATAACTTAATAAATATGGATTTAAATTTTTTAAGTCTACAATAATACAAGAAGCTTTTACAGCAAAGTCATCTAACAAGTCTTTACTATCAAATATTTTAGCTTTATCAGAAAGTCCATTTTGTTTTAAAATATTACTTAAATCTTCTTTGATATTTTTATTTGTTAGATACAAATATAACCTTTTTTTATTTGGATTTACATGATAGGTAAAATAAATTTTTTCTAGCAAATCCTTACTCTTACTATCTATAAGTATAAGCAAATCATTACTTATTTTTTCCAAATCATTTTGTTCTAATACCTCTTTTAAGTGAGGTTTTCCTACTATATTAAACCTTATATGCCCTATATTTTCAACCTCTTCTTTAATTCTATTGATAACAAATTCACCTCCACACCAAATCTCATCATAAGCTCTGTATGATTTATTAAATTGACTTAACCATTCTGAATTTTTAGTACCTATAAATATATGTTTAAGATTGTTAAATCTTATCAAATGAATATTTTTAGGCAAATTAGTTGTATATAAGATAACTTTTAGATTTGATTGTGCATTTACCACACTTTCTACATCAACTGGATTTTTAGCATAACAAATTTGTAATTTTGGATATTTTTCAACAAGCCTTTGAAAATTTATTTCATCTCTAACAAGAATAGAAAATTCTTGTTGTGTATTCAATAAAGTATCTAACCAAAAATCAATATGACTTACTGTTAGTTTTGTATCAGCTGAGTATAACATTATCTTATTTTGATTACTTTGTATTAATCTTACAGTATTTATATTTGCCATATAGTAATTCCTTTTGTAATAGTATAGGTTAGTACTAATAAAAAACTCTCTACAAAATTTTTATTCATTTTACATTTCCTTAGTAAGTCTATTATATACTTCATCTATAGTAAAAGTATCTATATTTAACTTTTTAGCATAATTTTTAATATACAAAAGACTTTTATTTATATCTTCTGTAAAAGACCTAGAACAATAATCCAATACATAACTATTTTCTTTTTTTGTCTTAGGAATTAATATATTTTTAAAAGAATTAATAGATTTGATTTTCCTTGTTATTTCAAATTTATCTTTAACTTCATAATGACTTTTTAAAGACTTGATGTTTAAATCCAATATTTTTACTATTTTCATAAATTCTTTATCCATTTTTAATAAAACTTTTATTTTTTTTAATATACTTTTCAATTACTATTCCTGAAGTTTGTTATAAACCATTCTAGCAATATAAATATCATGTAATGCAATGCCTATGTTGTATGATAAAATCCTCTCTTTATCATTACTTCTTCCTATATCTTCACCTTTTAAAACTTTGTCAAATTCTGAAAAATATTTAAATTTATCAAAATATTTAAAGTCTTCTACATGCTCTGTATCATCAGCAAAAACTCTATCAAAAAACAAATCGCAATTTTGAAAACCTCTTGTGTGAATTGGTATAACTAAAACACCTTCTTTAAACCATTCATCTTTTCCAATAACTTTATCTGTAAATGTTATTGCTGAAACTACTACATCTGAATCTTTTATTATTTCTTCATATGTTGAACAAATAGTTATATTCTTAAAACCTTGTTGCAATAAATACTCTTTTTGCTTTTTTGCTTGACCTTTATGCTCTAAAAGTTTAATATGCTTAAAAAAATTATCATTATCTATCATTAACATATCAAGAAATGCTTGTCCTGTTTGCCCTAAACCCATAACAGCTATCGTTTCATAATCATTTTTTACAAATGTTTTCATTGCCAAATATGCAACAGCACCAGTTCTCTTGGCAGTAATCCAAGTTGCATCCAACATAGCTAACGGTAAACCATTTTGTAATTCATATAGTAAAATATGACCTTGAATAGAAGGATGTCGCTCTGGATAACGTGAAACTATTTTAACACCTGCACTACTAATTTCTGGCATTACTGTAGGCATCGTATTATAGAATTTTGTTCTATCATCAAAAGTAATGCTAATTTTATGAGGTAAAATACTATTTGTTTTAGATAAAAAAGCCCTTTTTACCCATTCAAATATTTCACTATCTTTAATATTTAAACTATTTATCAAAGCCTGTTCAACTATTTTCATCACAACACTTTAAACTTCTGTATCAAAAACTCATTGTCATCAAAATCTCTTACAGCTATACGAATAAACTCTTTGTCTTCAAAACCTATCTTTCCTGTTAAATCCTTTATATATATATCGTCTAGCTCAAGAAGTTTTTCTGTAAGTTGTGTTGCACTAAATCTATCTATGACTTCTACAAGAAAATAGTTAGCCTGAGAATAAATAGTTCTTAGATATGTTATCTCTTTTAACCTACTATAAAATCTATCTCTTTCATCTTGTATCTTTTTACTAGCTTTTTGATAATCTTTTTTATACTTACCATACACTTGCAAGAAAAATTCTCCAAAAGAGTTGATATTCCAAATAGTTAGCTCATTTTTAAGTCTCTCTAAAAGCTCTACATTAGAAGTTGCCAACACACCAAGTCTAGCACCTGGTATACCATAACTTTTTGAGATGCTTTTGATAACTATTAAGTTTGAGTATTTATCGAGTATCTCTTGTGTAATCATTGTATTTGCATCGCCCTCATTTGAAAAATCCACAAATGATTCATCAAGTATAAAAGTTTTGTTCATCTCTTGTAGTTTTTCTGTAAGTATTAAAAGCTCATCTTTTTTTATAAAGTTTCCACTTGGATTGTCTGGATTTATAAGAAGTAAGTTATCACACTTTTTTGCCAACTCTAACATATCATCCATACCATAGCTAAAGTCACTATTTTTAGGCACAAACTTAACTACTCTGTCATACCCTATACTCTCTGGGTATTCGTTAAATGTAGGAAAAGCCAATCCAAATGTCCCTTCTATAGCCTTACCGAGTCCTCTGATAATCTCAGCAGCACCATTACCTACTATGATATTTTCAGCCTCGATTCCAAACATTTTACCTGCAAGCAGTCTATGAGTCTCCTGCCCTGATGGATACTGCGATAAAAGTTCATAAAAGTATGCTTTCATCTCCTCTTGCATTTTTTGTGGTGGAAAGTAAGGATTTACAAGATAACAAAAATCTCTAAGTTCCGGAAATCTCCAATACCCACCATATCTTTTTTGTATAAGCTCCAATTTTGTCTTAGCATTTTGTGCAAAAAGTATCTCAGCATTTACTTTATCTTGAGCATCATCTATCTCATACCATTTTTGTCCATCAAGTCTAAAAGCTTGAAGTCCAGCTATCTCAAGATTTGCTATAACTTTTATAACAGTTTCATAATATTCATTATCACCCATTACTTTCATATAAGCTTCTAAAAATGGTAGATAAATATTTTGACTAAACTCTTTAGAAAACTTATATATATTTACCGTTTTATAGTACTCAGTTACGTTTTGAAATCTAAAATCACTCTTACCAAAAAAACCTGTTATATTATCTGTTTCATCCAAAGTTACAGATGTTCCATCCATCCATATTTGATACTTATCAACAACAGCTAAAGAATCTCGTGGATCTTCTATCAAACCCTTTAAAATTGATTCTTCAAAAAGTAAATCACTCTCTAAAAGAACGGTGTCGTCCTGAGCTAATTTCTCTTTTGCTAAATACAAAGAGTATATATTGTTTGTTTTATCATAGATAGGATTTTCTACATACTCTATCTCTACATTTTTATATTTATGTCCGATATGAGATATTAGATTATCTTTTTTATATCCAACAACCAATATCAATCTATTTATACCAACATTATTAAGCTTATCAAGTGCTTGTTTTATAAGTGTAGTATCATTTACCTCTAACATACATTTTGTATTATCTTTTGTATATTTACCAAGCCTACTACCTGTTCCAGCTGCTAATATTAATGCCTGCATTCTTCATGTCCTTTATTAATCAATTTTATACCTTTAATATATATTTTATCAATTTTTCAATAAAGCTCTCTAAAATATGTTTATCAGTTATTCCCTGAACATACATAATTTCTTTTTTTTGAATTAATTCATTATCAAAATCACATTTGATAAATTTACCATCTGTTTTATTATAAATATAAAATAATAAATTACTATTATTCAAAAGGTGGAAATCTATTCTTAAATCTTTATATTCTAAAACTAAAAGTTTAGAATGTCTATGCCAAATAAGAAATATATCTTCGTTTACACCAAGTACTTTATAAATACTCTTTTCCAGTTCTTCCATAGTAAGCAAATAATCTACTTTAAGAAAACTATTTTGCTTATCATTAAGTTTCCAAGGCCAACCAAAAAATTTTTCTACTTTTTGCCAGTTTTTTCCATAAAACTTAATTAAATGTCCCTCAATATTATTTGGAGCATAAACATTTAAATTATAAAATGAAATCTCTTTTAAGGGCAATATATCTTTTTTAGGAATTTTATATTTTTTGGTTACACCAAGCAAATACAATATATCTTTATTAATCCAGCTCAAAAAGATATCTAATCTTTTAAAAGCTTTTTTTTGTACATGAATATTATTACCCATTTGATAAGTTTTATAATTAATCTGTTCTAATAAATTCATTAATTTAGAAAATTCTTTTTTAGCTTCAACTTCACTATTAGACTTCAATATCACTACCAAATCAATATCGTCATCATGAGGAATAAAAGAATTATCTCTAACAGCTCCTAACAATGTTCCAAAAGCAATAAAAATATCATATCCTAAATTTTTCAAATCAGAAAACAATTCTTCTAATGACTCTAAATATTTTTCTTTTTCATTGATTAGTCTAGGTGTTGTTAGTCCATGTTTTGTGATTAAATACTTTTTTCTATTTAATTTTTTTGATAATTCATTAATTTTTTTCTGTAATCTATCAATTTCATAGCCTGTTCTTAATCTAGCTGCTAAAAATGATAATTTTTTACTACCACTATTACCACTTTTAATTGTAGATAATAAATAAGCTGATAAAATTACTAACTCTGAATATTCTAGTTCTTTTTCTTCAGTCCAAAAATCAAAATAATTCATAAGCTCTAACCAATTTATAGAATCTATATCAATAATTTGATTTTCAATCCCAAATGCTATCATAGATAAATAATATTCTTTATCACTTTTAAAGTGAATCAATGTATTAAACAATACTCTATAGTTATCTTTAATTGGAGAATAGTTAATTATATTATTATCAACATCTGTAACACTTATTTTTAAATCAATATTTCTAAATGTAAATTTATCTTTTCTATTATATATACGAATTGAATCTATAAATTCTGGTTCTACAAATGTAATTTTCCAAAAAGACTTAGGTTTTGTAGTTGTATGAATTTTTTTCTTTTTTAAAAGATTGGAAGCTACTCTTTCTTTCCATACACTACTTTGAGACAACCTATAAGAAGATGAATCTAGATTAATTACTTCATCATTATATAAGAATTCTAATCCACTTAATGCTAAAGTTGTATTTTCAATCGATAACTCAATCTCTTTAACTTTATGATTTAAACCAATAACTAATACATTCTCTAGTTTTGACCCAAAATGTCTAGAGCCTACATAAAATTTCTCAAATTCTACTTCCAAACTACTATATAAGTTATTTATTACTTTAAAATCAAATAATAAATCACTTTTAAAAGGTACTACTGATTTATTATATAAGTCCACTACTATATCTTTTAAGTTTCTATATTTATGAAAATTAATCTCTTTTTTCAATCCATCTGTATCTCTATATCCCAATAATAATCTTTTATTTCTTCTAAAGTCTCTATAGTTAGTTCCTTTATTATATAAATAAATCTCTTCAATATATATTGGTTTCTTAAATTCAATTAATAATTTAGGGTTTTTAACACTTTCAGTTCGAATTAATTGACCTTCTAATATTTCTTCTTTATATTCAACTTGAGTCAATTCATTTTTATAAACAAAAAAATCTATATCAGTTAAGTCTATTCTTTTACCATCAGTATAGAACTCTATCTTTTGAAGCATTATAAAAGTTTCTTTATCCTGATTATTAAATAATTCTATTGCTTTTACATCATCATCAATATTTATTTTTGCACAATCAAATTTAGTAAAACCAAAATAACCTGTTCCTTTTACTAACCTTCTCATCATCTTTTCTCCATTATTCTAAACATAAGCAAAACTTAATTACTTTATTATCTTTAACATTTTAATAAATTCATTTTCTAAAGTTTCATCTTTACCCAAGATATACTCCATAGCCTCTTCTCTTTTTGAAGCTAAATAATCATTATCATTTACGATAACTTCTTCTATCTTCTCTAAAAGCTCTTCAACTGTAGAAAAAGTATAAGTATAATCCTCATACATCATTTTACTTTGTGTTAATTTTATCTCTTTATCTTTTGGTATATATACAAATATAGGAGCATCTGCGGCTAATGATTCTGATATTACTGCTGATATATCACATATAAATACATTTGACTGTTTTATAATCTCCTCAAGAGGTTTAGTTTTATCATATACGCTATACTTGATACTAGACTTTGATAATATTTCTTCTAATCTATTATTTGTAAATAATAAATTAGTATCTCTCCTTCCTATACCTGGATGTATTTTTAAACTAATACTTTCAAAAATATTATTTTTAGTTATTACTTCAAAAAATTTATCCATAAAATAAACAGAAGTATAATTTTGTTCTTCAAAAAAACCTTCCCATGTCGAAAGATATAAAAGATTTAACTTACTATCAAATCTCTCTTGCCAAGGCATTTGAGAAATAACAAGAGTTTCTTTTAAATTTGGTCTTCCTACTTTTACCTGTTTTAAGCCTCTAAAATCAAACCCTTCATTTCTAAATCTATCTATATGTGCTTCTCCTGCTACCCAGTTCTCATCATAAACTCTAAAGTATTTATGAGCACTTGCTGTTTTATCACTATCACCATGTCCTATAAAGATATGTTTTAACTCATTAAATCTCAAAAGATGTAGATTGTTTCCTGTATTGGATGGATAAAAACAAGTTTTTAAAAATACTAACTGGTTTAAAAAACTTTCTACTTCTTTACTCCCTTTTGCATATATAACTGTTAATGAAGAGTATTTCTTTATCACTTCTTTATAAAGTTCATGGTTTCTAACCATAATCAAAAAATTTATATCTGCTTGTTGAAAAACAGGAACCCACAAATCTAAGTGACTAAGCCCTGTCACATTTTCTCCTGTATGCAACAAATGTGTATAGTTTTCAAACTTGTTAAATTGATAATCCAATTTTTTAGGTTTTAATTGTTTATATTTTATTCTTTTCTTCCACATATCACTAAAAAACAGCTTAGGGTGCTTCATTAACTTAGTTATCTTACTCATTTTAATTTATACCTTTTGTATCTTAACATCAACTATCTGTCCTGTCATATCACTCAATAGTGTATTTATAGAACTGTATGCTACCTCTTCTGATGTAAGTAATGTTTTTGGATCTTCATGCCCAAAACTACGAACTCTCATAGGTGTAGCTGTTCTTTCTGGATTTATACAGTTAATATATATCTTTTTACTAACTAGCTCCTCACCCAATGCTTGAGTCAAATTTACAATAGCTGACTTAGTAGAACTATATAAAGAGTAGTTTGCTCTTCCTCTAGTATATGAACTCGATGTAAAATTTAATAGATGTCCAAATGTCTCCTCTAGATAAGATAGAGACTCCTTAGCAACATTAACAGCTCCCAAGTAGTTTATATTGACAATATCTAAAACTTGATCATAACTTGTATGAGCCAATGGCTCTTTAATTAAAATTGAAGCTGTATTTACAACAAAGTTAATTTTACCTTCTCTTTGATAGACATTTTTTAAATCTCTTCTTATATCAGAGTGAGATGATACATCCGTATTGGTTTCACTACGACTAAAGCTATATACTTTAGCGCCATATTTTTTAGCAATATCACCGATATCCTTACCTATACCATAACTTCCACCAAAAATTACCAATACCTTATCATGAAGCTTCTCTTTATAGTACTGTTCACTATATTTTGTGTGTAACTGTGCTTTTTTTAACTGAAATAACTTATCAGCAATGAAAATATCCTGAGCATGTGTAACTTTAATATTATTGATATCACCATCAACAACATATATCTCTTCATCTGGAAGATATTTTTTTACAACACCACAATCATCTGTTGATTTGAAACTTTCATCTTTCAATGCTAAATCATACGCTTTTTTAATAGTAGAAAGTTTAAAGCACTGTGGAGTCTGTCCTTGCATCAAATCTGAACGATTTGGTATATTTTGAATTATCTTCTGCTTTACTTCTATAATAGTATCAACAGCTGGGATAGCTACATCAATAGCATTATAGTGATTTAAACTATCTATACAATTTTCAATAATCTTATGGCTAACAAATGGTCTTACTGCATCATGAAAAATCAAATTAACATCTTCATCTTTATAATCAATCTCGTATGCTCTAATAGCACTCAAAGATGAATCTTTTCTCTCATCTCCTCCAGATAAAACTTTTTTTACTTTAGAAAAGTTATTTGACTCTACAATCTCTTCTATTTTATTAATCCAATCTCTATGAATAACAATACACACTTCATCAATTTCGGAGTGATTATTAAATATCTCTATCGTATGTTCTATAATTGTCTTACCTGCTAATTTAGCAAACTGTTTTGGAATATCAAGTCCAAATCTACTTCCAACCCCTCCTGCTAAAATAACAGCTATATTTACTTTTTTAGACATCTCTCCTCCTATTCTATATATCTTACTTTCTTGATAATTAAAATCAAAAAATAACACTAATATATATATAATAATATCAAAATAAACTTAATATATCTTTTCCATAATAGCGTACTATCAAACCCCCTGTGTAGTATCAAATACTCTGATGTGGAGTCTATCGCTGTATCTGAAATTGTGTTTCATACAGAACTCAAATATTGCTTTATCGTTGTGCCATATTGTATCTCTACTCTCTCCTACTGGCATACAAAACACTTCTA
>Ga0256828_1002537_pt1 | contig 10828 bp, 6 predicted proteins | sample CV88metaG_FD_185993 | JGI IMG/M metagenome (GOLD analysis project Ga0256828, IMG submission 185993) | Hydrothermal vent microbial communities from East Pacific Rise, Pacific Ocean - CV88 | ecosystem: Environmental > Aquatic > Marine > Hydrothermal vents | place: Pacific Ocean: East Pacific Rise... | reverse complement strand
GGAGATTTTTTTAAGTCCCAAAAAAAGCTCTGTGCTAAAGTAGTCAACAACAGATTCAATTGGCACAAAACAGTGATTTACCTTTAAAAAGCTAGGTAAAATTCTAGGGATTCTAATAAGTCCATATTTTATATTCCCCTTTTTATCTTCAAATTTTAGGGCGAGTGCAAAACTTAAATTGTTTAGGTGTGGAAATGGGTGTGTAGCATCTATTGCAATTGGCATAATTACCGGATAAATCTGCTCAAAAAACTCCTTTTTAATAATCTCCCTCTGTCTATCAGATAGACTCTTATAATCTTTAATTGTTACATTATACTCTTTTAACTCCTTTAAAATATCTCTAAAGGTCTCCTCCAATACCTTTAACTCTTTATGTAGTGTTTTATGGATTGCCTCTAACTGCTCCGTTGGAGTCAATTTATCTATTGCTGTCTCTTGAATCCTAGCCTTAAATAGAGATTTTAACCCTGCAACTCTTATCATATAGAACTCATCTAAATTTGTTCCATAGATTGCAATAAATTTTAACCTCTCGAGAGGGGGAAGACCTCTATCTTGTGCTTGTGCTAAAACTCTACTATTGAATTTTAACCAAGATAGCTCTCTATTAAAATATAACTCTGGAGATGATAAATCTATCTTTTTCATCTATCTTCCTTTTTGCCACATAAAATAGCAAAAAAATATTAAAGTTTTTTGAGTTAATTATCCTCTAAATATAGTCTGAAAAGATAGAATTATCCCTATTTTTAAAATCTATATCTAATATAGGCTCTAATATCTTGAGAACTCTCTATGGTTTTGGAGAGCATAGATTTAAATAGTGGGTCGCCCATCTTTGCACCTGCTTTAAGGTCAGATATCTTAATGGGTGTTCCACCTGCTCCAAAAAAGCCCTGTGAGCCTGTATAGTCATAATCTATTTTTGTATATCTAATTTGAGCAGATAACCCTTTAGTGATTGGTTGAGTATAATAGACCTCAATAGCATCTCCCCTTGTAGCTAACTTTGAACCAATAGCTGTATCTTCACCATAGGTGAATGGTCGCCAATATTTACTTCCATGGTTATATTCAACTCCCAATTTTCCACCCAATGGCTCTATTGGCATCTGTGTTCCCACCCAATATGAAGAGCCTGTCTGCTCCTCTCCAACTCCTGCACCAACTGCACCATTTGGGGTCATCATACCCATTATTTGAGTATTACTATCCGGTAATGATTTACTCCAAGCAAATGATGCAAAGAGTTTTGTATCACTTAAAAAATCAATATCATCATTTAACCCATCTATTAAAAAGGAGATACCTGCTCCCAACATATCCCCCGTAGTAATAAATTTCATTGTCTGCCCTGTTGGGTCACTCTCTAAATCTTGTGCAAAACCGGGAACATTAAACGCTTTATACGCCGTTGTTTTAACTATATATTGCCCATCATTATAAGGGGTAAAGATAAATCCTGCAAGTCTAACATCTTCCAAGACATCTGAATCGGTTGAATATGAAGTGGGGTCACCTTTACTATTAAATTTTGCTACTGCATTTGTTGAACCTTGACCTAAGCAGAGTTTAAATGTCATTCCACTTATACCTGTCAACTCTTCAAGCTTTACCTTAGAACTCGCTCCATCAAATTCAACATCTATTAAATGTCCCAATGGAGATTGAGCCTTATCATCTTCTCTCAAATTGGATAGAAAACCTGTAGTTGATGGTCTTCTACCTATACTTGCCGTCCAATCTAATCCTGTGCCTAAAAAATTATCTCCAAGATAGAGCCAATATGCCTGTCTCAATTTAATATTATCATCTGTTAAATTCTCATTTATAACCCAATCAAATGTATCAAATCCCGATGAGAATCCCCTTTGAAAGGTGCTACCTCCATTATCTGGCATATTTGCCCCAAACGCTTTATTGTAAGATAGTTGTCCCTTAAATACGAGATTATCAGTTGGCATATATGCCATATCTAACCATAATCTATTGGAGTATAGGTCTCTATTTTTTCTAGTTGAGCCATCTGCCATATTATATTTAATAGTATCTAGTGAAGTTCTAAAATCGACACTCCATTTAATATTATCTTTAGTATCATGTCTCTTTACCTGAATAAGCTGTTTTTTTAACTCCTTTATCTGCTTTTCCAGTTTTAAATATTTACTACTATTCTCATCTGATGCTAATGAGAGTGTTACCATTACTGTTACTGTTGATAATACAACAACCCCTTTTCCTAAATTTAACATTGTATCTCCTTTATTGGTAACCAATTTAAAAATGAATATCTATTCAGAATTATATCAAAAAAATAATTTTATATTATAAATAATATAAAATAAAGCTATAATAACGCCATATAGTGGGTATATTTTTAATTTATCTTTTATTTTTATCCTTATTTTTATTTTTTTATAATTTTGCCATATTTTTAGATAAATCTCGTAGGGTAAGAACTATAATATGGATTTTTTCCAAATCCATAACAGCTTTTAATTATAGATTTACTTTCTATTTTTAGTTTATTTGTTATAATAATAACATATTTCTATAATATTATTTAATATAAAGGGTTTTTAAAATGAAAAAAAAGGTCAGTTTTTCTATAGCTGGAAAGAGATATGAGGTTGATTTGGAAAACGACTTCGCAATGTTTGTCCTAGATACATTAAATAGACACAATATCACTCCAGATAGAGATAGCAATATTCCCAAACTATTAAATGTATATCTACATGCTTTAAAAAAAAACTATGAGACACAAAAAGAGATAGAAAAACTACTTCTTGAGATTCCAATATAAAAATTAAAAAAATCTTAACTTTTTTATATACATTAAGAATTTTATAAATATATTTAAGCTATAATTTTAATGTTTGATAAAAGACAAGTTTTAAATAGATATTTTAAGGAGCATTTTATGAATAACAAAATGAACACTCAGCCTCAAATGAGTGCAGGTTTTACAATGATTGAGCTAATCTTCGTTATTGTAATTATCGGTATATTAGCAGCAGTGGCGATTCCAAGACTTGCAGCAACTAGAGATGATGCGAAAATTTCTAAAATGGCAAATGCAATCCAGACAGCAAAAAGTGAATTGGCAGCTAGAATTATTGCAACAAATAATACTCCAGATGATAATACTACAATTAACCAATACTCAAACACTATTGCAGAGGGTCAACTGAGTGGAGATATGAATGTTAGTGAGACAGGGAGCAGTAGAAGAGTTATAGATTTTATTGATAAAGATAGTGGAACAGTTTGTAAAAAATTATATATTGATGGAAATGATACAACTGATGCTATTACGATTGCAATCGTATCTCAAGGTGCATCAACAGCTATCTGTAGAGGTGTAGATGCTCTAGTTCAAGATACAAATATTACAGTTGGTGGAACTCAAGTTACCTACTAATAGATATAACCCCCTAAAGGGGGACTATTTTATAGTTTTAAGTGTAAGCTTTTTTATATTTAAAACTATAAAATATAAGAAAGTTTTTCAATGGTAAATCAAAAAGACGGCTTTACAATATTAGAACTTATATTTGTAATAGTTATTATTGGAATATTGGCAGTTATCGCAGTTCCTAAATTATCCTCAACCTCAGCAGATGCTAAAATATCTAAATTAGCCTACAATATACAGACGGCAAAGACGGAGATTGCAACAAGTATATTTGCAAAGGGGAAGATACCTAAAACGGTGGCAGATTTAAAGGCTGTATCAAATACCATAATTGAGTTGGAGAAGAGTGGAGATATTATATTAGATGAAAATAGCACAGAGAAGAGAGTATATATATTTTTTATAAATAAATATATATCTCCTAAAGAGAGGTGTAAAGAGATAGTTTTAAACTATAACGATAGTAGTAATATTGAATTGTCGGTTAAGGAGATTGGAAGTAATAGCTCAATCTGTAGAGGGATAAACTCTATTATTCAAGATATAAATATGACAATCGCTGGAAATAGAGTTGGATTTTAAAAAAAATATTTAAAAGAGGTATAGATATGAGAGGTTATAAATCTGGATTTACAATGACAGAGTTAATATTTGTAGTGGTAATTATTGGAATTTTGGCATCAATCGCCATTCCGAGATTCTCAGCCACAAGAGATGATGCCTTAATATCAAAGGCGAGAAATACAGTAGCCACTATTAGAAACGCCCTAGCTATGGAGAGACAGAAGAGAATTTTAAGGGGAGATTTTACTCCAGTTAGAGCAGTTGGAGGGGCTGTTAATGTATTTGGACATTTTGATAATAATACATCTCTACCTTTGGTTTTAGAGTATCCAATAGCCAATACTCCAAATGAGAAGGGGAAGTGGTCATTTAGTGCCGGAACTGGAAATAGTGGTAGAGACCAATATATATTTAAAGCCCCATCTGGAGATGTAATATTTGAAATTGTAAATGGAAAGTTTGAGTGTGATACATCTTTAACTTCAAATACAAATGATACGGGGTGCAGACAGCTTACAAGTTAATTAAAATGATATATGATAAAATTCTCCATTAAAATAAATGGAGAGTAACCATATATTACTACAAAGTAGCCCTACTAAAATCATCAGCACCAATTTTAACATATAGCTATAACTCTAAAATAGAGATTGGAAAAGTTGTTAAAGTTCCTCTAAAATCGAGAGTAAAAAGGGGAGTGGTAGTTGAAGAGACCACTAAACCCACAGATTTTGAGACAGTTAATATCTTAGAGATAGGCGATGAGTATTATACAGAAGAGCAGATAGAGATATCTCAATTTATAGCAAAATACTACTTTTGCTCTATTGGGGAGGCTATAAATCTATATATTCCATATAGTGATAGAGAGATTAGAGATATAGAGATAGAGGAGATTGAATCTCCAAACCTCTCAAAAGCTCAACAGAAGGCATTTAATGCCCTTTTAAAAAAGGATTTAGCCCTACTCTTTGGGGTAACCGGTGCAGGAAAGACAGAGATATTTATATCTCTAATTATAGAGACTCTAAAACAGAGACAGAGAACCATATTTTTAATGCCTGAAATCTCCCTAACTCCTCAAATGGAGAGGAGATTAAGGAGATATTTTAATAATAAGATTGCAATTTGGCACTCAAAGCTTACAAAAAAGCAGAAACAGAGTATTTTAGATAGGTTATATAGAGGAGAGATTTATATTATAGCTGGAGCTAGGTCAGCTCTATTTACACCAATAAAAGATGTGGGGTTAATTATAATTGATGAGGAGCATGATGATAGTTATAAATCTATGATGAAACCTAGATACCATGCAAGAGATATGGCAATATATATTGGAAAAAAGATAGGTGCAAAGGTTGTCCTATCTAGTGCAACTCCAACACTCAACTCATACTATAAATATGATACTATAAGGTTAAAAGAGCCTTTTATTAAAACGGAGAAGAGATATATATTTATTGAGGGGGATAGCCTATCAAAATCTATATTGGATAAGATAGAGAGAAATTTTAAAATAGGAGAGCAGTCACTACTATTTATTCCAACAAGAGGTAATTTTAAATATCTCTACTGTCCAAGTTGTGGAGAGACCTATAAGTGTCCAAACTGCTCTGTTGGAATGGCACTCCATGCAAAATATAACCATCTTAGATGCCACTACTGTAACCATATTCAACCAATCCCGGAAATCTGTGATAGTTGTGGATACTCTCCACTTACAACTAAAAGAATTGGCACAGCAGAGGCTAAAGAGATAGTTGAAAAAAATATAGAGGGCATTGTTGTAGAGCAGTTTGATAGAGATACAATTACAACTCCAACCAAACTTAAAAAGGCACTAGAGAGATTTGAAAAGAGAAAGAGCCATATTCTACTAGGAACGCAGATGTTAAGTAAGGGTCATGATTACGCAAATATAACTTTAAGTATAATTTTAGGAATCGATTATATTTTAGGAATTAGTGACTATAGAGCAAGAGAGAAGGCTATGAGCCTTTTAATTCAAATTGCAGGGCGTTCTGGGAGGGCAAAGAGTGCAGATATTATTATTCAGAGTGTAAATGGAGATTTTTTTGAGATGTATATAGATGATTATGAGGAGTTTTTAAAAGATGAATTGGAGTTTGCAAAAGATTTATATCCTCCATTTGTAACACTTGCTAGAGTCTTAATATCAAATAGAAGTGAAGAGAGAGCATCAAAAACTACTCAAGAGATAGTATCAAAATTGGAAAATTTTAAAGAGATAGAGATAGTAGGATATGGAAAAGCACCCATAGAGAAGATTGCAAATAGATATAGATACCAAATCCTACTCCGTTCTCCAAAAAAGATTCCTATGTTAAAAGCACTACACCATATAAACTGCTCTAAAATTGAGATAGATATTGACCCTGTGGAGTTTCATTAAAATAGGGAAAAGATTAAATGGATTATCTTATATTTAACTAAAAGTGTAACAATAATATCTTCCTCTTTTGCTTTTGGTGCAATAAGCCAAAATCCCTTAATTTCTTAAAGATTCTTTGGATAATATCGACCCAACTTTAGGGGAAAACAGAAATATTAACCCTGCAATATTTTAAATAAAGGTTGGTTTATGAAAAATCTTTTTACTTCATTTAAAGATAACTGTGGATTTGGTCTATTAGCATCAATAGACAACAAACCTTCTCACAAAAATTTAGAAGATGCCATAAATGCTCTCTCAAGAATGATGCATAGGGGGGCAATAGCGGCTGATGGGAAAAGTGGAGATGGCTCGGGGCTACTTCTATCTATGCCTCATGAATTTATGAAAAAAAAGGCTGAAGAGAGTGGCATAGTTCTACCAAAACAGTATGCTGTTGCCATGATATTTAGTAAAAATAGAAGAGATTTAGAGATATTTGAAGAGAAGTGTAAAACAAATGATTTAAAAATTGTAATGAGAAGAGATGTGCCAATTAATACTGAAGCTTTAGGAGAGTATGCACTAAAATCTCTACCAAATATTATACAGATGTTTGTTGTTCCAAACTCCATTATGTCATTTTCAAGATTTGATGCAATGGTTTACTTAACGAGAAAAGAGGTGGAGTATGAATTGAGGGAAGATAAAGATTTCTATATATCATCATTCTCTACAACGGTTATATCCTATAAGGGACTTTTAATGCCAACATTAATTAAAAAGTTCTATAAAGACCTACAAGATAAAGATTTTAAAATATCATTTTGTCTATTTCACCAAAGATTTTCAACAAATACTCTTCCTCAGTGGAAATTAGCTCAACCATTTAGAACAATTGCACACAATGGAGAGATAAACTCCGTTACAGCAAATAGATTTAATGTATTGGCTAAGAGAGGGTCAATTAAGAGCGAAGTGTTTAGTGATGAAGAGTTGGAGAGAATTTTAAAAATTATTCTACAAGATGATATGAGTGATTCAGCTTCACTAGATAACTTTTTTGAGTTTCTACAAGCAAATGGGGTTGACTTTTTTAAATCGGCAAGAGCTTTAATCCCTGCACCGTGGCAAAATGCTCCACATATGGACCCAGAACTTAGAGCCTTCTATGAATATACATCTACCTGTTTTGAGGCGTGGGACGGTCCAGCTGCTGTTAGTATGACAAATGGTAGATATATTGGGTGTATCCTAGATAGAAATGGACTTAGACCATCAAAATATATTATTACAAAAGATAATAGGTTAATTATTACCTCAGAGTATGGAATATTGGATATTCCCGTAGAGGAGATTAAAGAGAGGGGAAGACTCCAATCTGGTGAGATGATGGGGTTAGACCTAAAGAATGGTAGAGTTATGAAAAATGAGGAGATAAATGATTATCTAAAGGCTAGAGCAAATTACAATGAGTGGCTAAATGATAATATGAGTTATCTCCAAGAGTATATAGATAGTCCACATCTACATATAGAGGATATAGAGAAGAGAGAGTTGGAGGAGAAGCAGAGATACTTTAATATAACACATGAGGTTATCGACCAGATAATCGAGCCTATGTTAAAAGATGGAAAAGAGGCAACAGGCTCTATGGGAGATGATACCCCACTAGCTGCCTTTTCAAAAATTCAGAGAAACTTCTCAGACTTCTTTAAACAGAAATTTGCTCAAGTTACAAATCCACCAATCGACCCAATTAGAGAAAAGGTGGTAATGAGTCTAAATACAGGATTTGGAGAGATTAGGAATATTTTAGTAGAGGATAATGAACATGCCAAAAGGTTAAAGAGTGCCACTCCAATCTTAATTAAAGATACACTAGATATTCTATTTGAGTTTGGGGACCCTAAAAATCCAAAATATGACCCAGCCTATAAATATAAAAAATATAGCACAACCTATACTTCAGATATAAAAAGGAGTCTTGAGACTCTAATAGATAAAATTATTAAAGATATAAAAGTAGAGAATATTAGAACAGTTGTATTGGACGATAGAGCAGTAGATAGTTCTAAAAAGACAATTCCAATGTTAATGGTTGTAGGAAGATTAAATCAGAGACTACTCAATGCAAACCTTAGACATCTAATTAGTATTGTAGCAGTTACAGGAGAGGTCTATGATGCTCATATGTCTGCTTGTCTATTGGGGTTTGGAGTTACTGCAATATACCCATATCTACTTCTATCCACTGCCGTAAATCTTGCCAAAAAGAGATATAGAGATAGCTTTGATACAACAGCTACTGTAAAGAAGATTAGAAATGCCCTAAATGCCGGTCTTATGAAAATTATGTCAAAAATGGGAATTGCCACAATAGCCAGTTATAGAAACTCAGCACTATTTGATATATTGGGACTTAGTAGAGAGATAGTTGATGAGTGTTTTACAGGGGCAAAAGTTCTACTTAGTGGATTGGGGTATAGAGATATTGAGGCGAGAATTGAGAGGTATCACTATGAGGCGTATAATAAACCAAAATCTCTATTTCCTCTAAATCTCGGCTCATTCTATAAATATTTAGATGGGGGAGAGTATCATGACTATTCACCTAGCACAGTTCATGCAATCCATACAGCATCGGTCTCCGGAAAGAGGGAAGATTTTAAAAATCTAAAGAGTATTATTGATAAGAGAGATAAAAAATTTATTAGAGACTTTTTTAAATTTAAATCAGATAGAAAACCAATTCCATTAGATAAGGTGGAGCCAAAAGAGAGTATATTTAAAAGATTTTCAACTGCAGCTATGAGTCTCGGCTCAATCTCTCCTGAGGCTCATGAGTGTTTAGCTGAGGCTATGAATAGAATTGGAGGAATGAGTAACTCCGGAGAGGGGGGAGAAGATGCTAGAAGATTTGGCACAATTAAAAACTCCAAAATTAAACAGATTGCATCGGGTAGATTTGGGGTAACTCCTGCATATCTTCGCTCAGCAAAAGAGCTTCAGATAAAAATTGCTCAAGGTGCAAAACCGGGAGAGGGGGGACAACTTCCCGGACATAAAGTAACTCCTCTAATTGCTAGACTTCGCCATACAACACCGGGTGTCACATTAATCTCTCCTCCTCCTCACCACGATATATACTCTATTGAGGATTTAGCACAGCTAATTTTTGATATGAAACAGATAAATCCGGAGGCACAAGTTGCAGTAAAACTTGTATCTACTGCCGGAGTTGGGACAATCGCTGCCGGTGTCGCTAAATGTTATGCAGATAAAATTATTATATCTGGTTCTGATGGAGGAACGGGAGCTGCTCAACTTGGTTCAATTAAATTTGCTGGAAACCCTTGGGAGCTTGGATTAATTGAGGCACATAATGCTCTAAAGGCAAATGGTCTAAGAGGCTTAGTTAAACTAGAGACTGATGGTGGACTTAAAACCGGAACAGATATTGTAAAAGCTGGAATAATGGGGGCTGAGAGTTTTGCTTTTGGAACTGGAGCTTTAACAATTTTGGGGTGTAAAATCTTAAGAATCTGCCATTTAAATAGATGCTCTGTTGGAATTGCAACCCAAGAGGAGAAGTTAAGAGAACACTATATAGGGACGGTTGAGAGATTAATAAACTACTTTACACTTTTAGCTGAAGATGTTAGAGAAATCTTATCTAAGCTTGGATATAGCTCACTTGAAGAGATTATTGGAAAGATGGAGCTACTAGAGGTTATAGATGATGAGTTTGCTAAAAAGTTTGATTTTGACTCTCTGCTTATTAAACTTGATGGGGTAAATACAAAGCAGGTTAAATTTAATGAACCTTATGATAAGAATGAGTTTGAACAGGAGATTTTAAAAGAGGTTATGCCAACCATTAAACAGCCTAGCAATATTACAACGGTTACTAGAGATATTATAAACCTAAATAGAAGTTTTGGAACTAGAATATCTGGAGAGATAGCTAAATATTATGGAGATGAGGGGCTTCCCGAGGATTCAATTAAGATAAAACTTACAGGAACAGCAGGGCAATCTCTTGGAGCATTTTTAATAAATGGAGTTAGTATCTATGTAAATGGTGCAGGAAATGATTATGTTGGAAAGGGAATGAGTGGAGGAAAGATTGTTATCACCTCTAAACTATCCGGCTCAAACTACTCTCTTGCAGGAAATACATGTCTATATGGGGCAACCGGTGGAAAACTCTATGTTACAGGACAGGTTGGAGAGAGATTTGCAGTTAGAAACTCTGGCTGTATTGCAATAGTAGAGGGGACTGGAGACCACCCTTGCGAATATATGACAGGTGGAGTTGTAATTGTGCTTGGTGAAACCGGTGTAAACTTTGGAGCTGGAATGACTGGAGGGGTAGCATTTGTATATGATAGAGAACACCATTTTGTAGAGAAGATTAACTCTGAATTGGTAGAGCCAAAAAGGATTGA
>Ga0256828_1002536_pt1 | contig 10831 bp, 18 predicted proteins | sample CV88metaG_FD_185993 | JGI IMG/M metagenome (GOLD analysis project Ga0256828, IMG submission 185993) | Hydrothermal vent microbial communities from East Pacific Rise, Pacific Ocean - CV88 | ecosystem: Environmental > Aquatic > Marine > Hydrothermal vents | place: Pacific Ocean: East Pacific Rise... | reverse complement strand
ATATACAAATTTAGATTTATATAAAATTAGAGTATCGCAATTTAGGCTTATTTAAGGCTATTTCTATTACAATACATTTTAGATTGTTTGGCTCATAACGGAGTTTTAAGAAGTGTTACAAAGCCCTAAAACATAGGCTTTAAAAGGTTTTATTATTTGTTTGGTGTCCCTTTAGGTGTCCCCTTTGACTTATAAATGGGTCGTTAGCTCAGTTGGTTAGAGCCCCCCGCTCATAACGGGGTGGTCAGTGGTTCGAGTCCACTACGACCCACCATTTACATACAAAAATCACTCTTTTTTATCAACTTCATTTTTTATAAGTTCATTTCTAATATTTGTATTTATCCATTCTCTTAAAGTGATATATTTGTCTTTTATATCTTGGTTTGTAGATTTCATCTTGATATAATCTTCTTTTTGAATAGTTACTACAAAACTACCTTTATGCACTTTGAACTTTACTTTTTTTGGTTCAGGAAATTTAGACATATCAATAGTAGGTCTAGGACACTTTTTATCAATATACACTACTTCTTTTTGTAACTCTTTGGTAGCACACCCAGTAAATACAAACAACAAGCTAAAAGCTATCATCAAAATCTTCAACATTTTTATCCTCCATCATTTTTTTAGTATATGTTTTAGCTTCATTAGATTTTTTTACAATCTTTTTCACTTTTTTAACAAACTCTTTTTTAGCTACAGTTTCTTTTTTTTCAATAACAAGTTTATTTTTTTCACTTCTAAGCTTATTGATTTCATTCCTATAACTCACTTCGTGCTTTTGGTGTTGAGTATCTTTATAAGCCATTGTAGAATATACAATAATACCAACCACTACCAAAATACCAATTATTGCTATATATATTTTAGTCATTATCAACCTTTGTTTCAAAATGATTTTTTACTATTAATGTTAATGCTCCAAAAACAGCACCAGTAACAACACTTAATAAAGTGCTATCAATATCTTTTAACTTCAAGATATAATCAGCTGAAGTAACCTTGTAGCATAGAAACATCACAAATACTATAAGAACATATCTAGTACCTAGTTTTATATTCTTAGCCATTCCATTCATCCAAATCAGCTAAAAGCATATTTCTAACTTCTTCTACATCAAAGTTAGGACAAGTTTTATTACTGTTTTTGCATTCATAATGACCAATGATATTTTCTACTTTAATATTGTGTTCTTTAATTAAATACTTACAAACTTGAAGTAAAGAATTAAATTGTTTTTTACTAAAGCTATCAATACCAATTAAGCACACACCAAACCAATCATTATAACCCTTAGAGTGTGCACCATTTTTAGACCAATCTCTACCAATCTCTATAGACCCATCCATAAATGGGACAAATCTATCTTTATCTATATATCCATTAGAAATAGTAGAGTGGTAGCCTATATCACTCCATCCTCTCTCTTTGTGCCAATCTTCTATATCTTGTGCTGTTCCAAAAGAACTATCTGAACAATGTATCACTATACCTTTAAACTTTTTCATTAATTACCCCTTTCTAATTTATCTAAAATTTTTGCTAGTCCCATTTCTAACTTATCAAACTTTTCATCTATATGTTTTTGCATTTGTTGGAACAGCTCTTTACTTACAAACTCATCTTTAACTTCTTTCATAGTTGGCGATTGTGTTATTTGTTGGTTTAGCTTAGTAATATTTTCGCTATGAAAATCAAGCTTTTTAGTAAGTGCTTGTTCAACTCTACTTAGATGTTCTAAGTGTGGCTTACTTTCATTTTTAAACTTTTGTAGCTCTTGAAGTTCATCATCAAGTTTATTTTTAAACTCTTTAAACCTCAAATCTTGTTCGGTATCTCTTACAATACTATCAGCCACTTTTTGCTTTAAAACTGCAAATGTTGCTACAACTGCTGATATACTAATGGCTGCACTAATCATCCAACTTTCTAACATTCCTAAAATCCTCTTTCTAAAAATATAAATTTCGCATATAGTAACAATGGTATAAATATTGTTGCTAAGAAGTCTTTTAGCTCAACATTCCCAAACCCTTTACTATCTAAGTATTCTTTGAGTGCAGCAATAGCCACAACCACACCAAAAGCTATATCACTTGAATACAAAGATATAACTATATAAATCAATGCACCATAAAAACAATGCAATAATTTATCTTTTGGGATATTCCCAAGTGCTATAAATATTTTTTTCATTTAATCCTCTTTAATTCTCAAAATTTAGACTTATAGTCCATCCACTAGATGTAAAACTATGATTTACTGATTTAATACGATATTCACCATCATCTTCAAGTGTATCTACTAGGTTTAAAGTACCACCAGCAAATATAACTTCACCAGCCATAGATAAGCTACCACTAACCAAGCCTTGTACAGCTCGTTCTAGTTTTGCTTGTGCTTTTGATTTGGCTTCAGCTTCATTTTTGAAGTTACCTTTGTTTATTAAAACTGGTTCACCAACACCAACTACAATTTCTTTAGTCTTATTTTCTTTGGTGTCGTGCCAAATGCTTTTACAAGATTTGTAAAGTGTTTTATTTGAATGTTTTATTGATAGTGTGCTTACTTCATCAGCACTAACTGTATAAGATGGTAAATCTTTGTTCTTTTTATCATCTTTGATTTTGTGGGTGAAGATTAAAGTATCATTTTTAATATTGAAAATAGCATTGTAATTTTTAGCCAATCTATTTAAAAAGTGTAAATCACTTTCATTACTTTGTGCTATTGATAAGATTGATACATCATCAAAATCACTTTTTATTTTAAGATTGTTTCTACTAGCTATTTGTTGGCATATATCTTTTATAGATATTTTTTCATAGGTAATATCTCTTTTTTCTTTTAATATGCTGCTAAAATTTACACCAGTAGCACTTATTGTAAGTATGTTGTTATCATTTCGTGTAGTGGTTTGAACTCTAAAAAGCCCACAATAAACCAAATCATCACCATACCCTAGATATAGCTTTAATTCATCTTTATATTGAGGTCGTGCAAACTCACCACCAACTTTTATAGTAAGTTCATCAGCATTATCATTTTCTTCATCTTTAAAAGTGATAGATATAAGCTCTTTTTGTAAAGTAGATGTTACATCTTTATCATTTGCTAGTAGTTTAAAATTTGGGTACTTTACCATAAGCTTTTAACCTCTTTTGTGGTTGCTTTTGGTAGTTCAAGAACTGGTAGATTTACTGTATCATTATCATCTAATATTACTTTAGTTGCTAGGTGTGGATTTGCTTCAAGAACTTTATCAAATATGACTAAAGTTTTATACTCTTTAAAAACGATTTGGTCTAATCTATCACCTTGTTCAGCTATATATGTTTTCATATCGTTCTAAATCCATCACCCACAACTTGTAAAACCATTTTGTAAGATTGTTTTATAAATGCACCATCTTTTAAAAAGTTGCTTTTTTCTCTTTCAAGTCTAAAGATTAAAATAGTTTTGATAACATCATCAGTTACAAAAGTAACCGGTAGCTTTAACTTAGCCATAGTTTCAAATTCTAGTAGTTGTTTTTGGCTTTTTGCTATCAAAACACCATCAAGTTCAAGACCCTCTTCATACATACCAGTAGCTTGGTATCCATCAAAATTACCTAGTCTATGATTTGTTTTAAAGTTGAAGTTTAAAGTGCTTTTGATTTTATCAATATTTGTATCATTTATTTCAAATTTAAAATCACCAATAAGTGCCAACACATTAAACTCCTACTTTATTTTGTAAGATTTTATTTAAAAAGGGGCTTTATTTAAAAGGGACAAAAATTATATTTTTTAAATATCTTCATCACTCAAACCTCTATCTGTATTTTTTTCATTCATTGCACCAACTATAGCCCTTTGAACATCTACAGTAGAAGATGGATTGTTTACAACTACTTTTATATGGTTAGTTTGCTGTATCTCTTTTGGTTTGCTATACTGAACCCTTGGCATAGGTGCATAGTTTAGTTTTGGTGGTGTTGTTCTTAGTTGTGGTTGCATTGGTTGTATATTTGGTTGTGCTGCTACCAGTTGTGAACTTACAGCTGTAGCTACAGCCACTTTTTTCATAGTAGAACCCATTTTAAAGTTTGTATTATTTGCTGGTGTTTTTTCTTTTTTCTCTTCATCATCACCAAAACCAAAAAAGCCTTTTATTTTTGAACCAATACTTTTTAACTTACCAACAGCTTTACCAAGCCAATCAAACTTACTAGCCAACCAGTTAAATAAACCATTCCAAATATCACTAATAGTTTTTATAGGTGAAGTAAATATATTTGTAACAACTTTTACACCAGCACCAAATACACCACCAAGCCAAGTAAAAAAACCACCAAACCAACTACCTAAACTACTCCAAGCACCACTTATACTTTGTACTGGGTTCATAAAGATATTTGTAATAAAATTGATACTATCACTAAATAGTGTTTTAATACCGCTCCATAAATTACCAAAGAAGTTACTAATAGGTTGCCAACTGTTTAAAATAGCCCCTAAAGGTGTCCAGCCCAAATAAGTTTTAATAAAATCAATAGTAGATGAAAATATAGACTTTATCCCATCCCACATATCACTAAAAAAGCCTTTTATAGTTCCCCAGTTCTTATAGATGATATAAGCAGCTGCACCAATAGTAGTTACAGCCAAACCTATAGGGTTCATTAAAAATATACGACCCACAAAAGCCATAGTAGAACCCAAAAAGCCAACAGCACCGCTTACTACACCAAAAGCAGTAGCCAAAGCTGGTAAAGCCATTGTAATAGCTCCTACTGATATACCAATCACACCAAATACAGTAAGTAACCCACCACCAACAGCTAAAACAGTTGTAATAGTTTTTGTAAGTTCAGGGTTTGCTGTAGTCCATTTTTGTATCTTTGTAATAACTCCACCAATGATTTCACTAGCTTTTAGTGCTATTGGTGCGAAACTTTGACCTATAACAGCCGATAAGTTACCCATCTTTTGACCAAGTATATCAAACTCTTTACCTTTATTTCTAGCTAGTGCCATTGCTTTTACATTGTCTAAAGTTGCATTTTGTAGTTGTTTTTGTGATTTTGTTAAATCATCTGTTTTATCTATCAAGGCATTTACTATTTTTACAGCTTCACTAGACCCAAAAGCTTTTTTAAGTTCTTGCTGAACTTCTAAAGAACCTAAATCATCACCATATTTATCTTTTATCTTTTGCAGCACTTGAACCATAGGTAACATTTTACCCTCACTATCAGTAAAGCTAAGACCTAGTTTATCTTGTGCTGAAGCAGCACCATCTAAAAATGCACGATAACCAGTCGCGGCTTCACTCGCACTATTAAAGGCACTTTTTGCATTACCAATAATTGCTAATTCTTCACTAAGAGATACACCCATCTTTTTAGCTTGTGCACCTATATTAGAGATACCCAAAGTTAAATCACTTCCATCAGTTCTAAATGCTTGAACAGCTTGGGCTATTTGTGCGGACATTCTATCACCAAATTCAAAATCAGTTTCATTAGCATTTTTAAAGATACCGTGTCCTAGTGCAAATAATTTAGTCATTTCTTCAGTAGTTGATTTTGTAGCTGAAGCAGTCATTGCTGATAGTTTTGTAAATTGTGCTACACCCTCATCACTAAGACTTGCTATACCACTTTTTATATCGTATGAAGCTTTTATAAAATCAGGGGCTGTAGTTCCAGCAAATTGGTTAGAAAATTCCATTGCGGCTTTTGTTATCTTTTTAATACCACTATCATCAATACCAAGTGAAGCTATATCACCTTGTGCTTTTGCTACATCTTGATAACTTGTAAGTGCTGCACCAAGTGGGGTAGTTATTGCTGTTCCTAGTGCGAGTGAAGCAGTACCAAGTTTGGTTATACCAGCCCCAAGTGCTTTTATTTTACCCTCTAATTTACCTACATTTTTACCAGCTCTACCTAGTGCCGGTGATAACATATCAGTAGCACTTAATACTACCCCTAGTGCTAACATCTTTTCCATAAAAGCCCTCTCTATTGTTATTTATGCTAAAATAAGCCTATGAAAAACTTTATCTATTATCTAAAATCTTTAATAGGATTATTTTTATTATCTTCTATTGTTGGTATAGCTGTAGGTATTACTTTTGAAAATAATACCATTGCTATATATTCAACAACTATCATAATGCTACTTGGATTTATTGGTCTTGTTCGTTCGCTTCATTTGCCAAGTCCACAAACTCCATAAAATCACTAACATACATTTCCATCATATCACTATAGCCAAAATGCAAGGTAGCACCAATTAGTGCCATACCTCGCATAATATCGCTATAGTTTATGACAAAAAACCCATCATTTCAGTTTGAAGTAGCTTATAATCACCAAGTGAAAATTCATCAAGTTCTTCTACTGTTAAACCAGTAAGATTAGCTATAAGATTTACTTCTTTTTCTACTTCATTTGTAAAAGTAGATACTATTCTCATATCTCTTACTTTTGGTTCTCTTACTTCAATCTCTTTACCATTGCTAAGTTTTACTTTTGCCATTTTTTACCCCTTATGATATATGGTTTCTTAAATCAGCTAACATATCTACACCATCAACTATAGCTATCATATTGATAGTATCAAATAAGCACCCTTGCTTACCATCTATTTCCATAATGTATTTATTTGGCTTCATAGATACTTTTCGCTCTACACCTTTGTTTGCTTCCATATCACCATCATCTATATCTATACTACCTTGAAGAGTAGCTACAATAGATGTTCTTTTGCCATTTTGGAAAAAAGAACCCTTGATTGTGATATTTGTACCAAGACCAGTAGCACTACCAGCAGCTAATGCAGCAAATACTATAGGGCTATACTCACTAAGTGTAAATTCAGCTGATAACTCTTTGAATATTCCAGTATCAAGGCTTTGTTCAAAACCACCAGCTGTTCTAGTTTCTCTTAGTTGCTCTATCTTTGGTAAAGTAACTTTTTTACTTGTACCAAGATGACCTACACCATCTACAAAGATATTTATATCTGTTAAAGTTTGAGGCATTTTCATTTTTTACTCCTTACCCATTTATATAGTTTATTAAAGTGTCGCCCCAGTTATCAGAGTACACAAGTTCAATATTAAGCTCTCTAATACTTGGCATATCTTGTACCAATACAGTTAGATAAAACTTACCAGCTGTTACAGTTGCTTTAGTATTTTTTTCAGGGTCAAAGAACACATCAAAACCTACTATCACATTGTTACCTTTAAGTTCATTCATAAACTCAACTATAGACTTTTTAACCCATATTAACTGGTCGGCTTCTCTATCTCTTGCCCACTTGTTCGCTGTAAGTATTGCAGCTAAAAGTCTGTGGAATGTTCGCACTCTATCTAAGCTTTGCCAAATAGGGTCTATATCAGTTGTTTCAAATCCGTATGTTCTCCAACCAACATCTTTTAAAATCATAGCTACAGATTTTTGTCTTAATCTTCTAGCTTCACAATCGCTACCATCTAAGTATTCAATAACTCGTTCAGTACCAGCTACACCTTTTGCTATTCTGTTTGAATGATTTTTAGCCCAACCAAAAGCAGTATTTCCATCGTGATAAGCTATGATACCAGCCATCAAAGAACTAAATGGTACTAGCTTACCATCAGCATTATATCTACCAGTTCCCACCAATAAATATTTACTACCAAAGTTACTTACAAAGTTAGATACTCCAGCTTCATCAACACTAAAATCATCTACAATACCAGTAGTCCATAAAGCACTAGATACACTATCAACTTTTGCAGCTACTTCTACATCAGCTGAATATTCAGGTGCGATAATCAAACCATTTTTAAGGTCAATCCCTACTACTGGGTCTGATTGTTTCAACATATCAAGACCAGCTAAAACATTTGTCTTATTTACAGCACTATCACCATCAAGTGTAGATATATGTACCACTATAGGACAATTTACCCCTTGTAAGCTAATACCAGTAAGTGCTACTTCTAAAGTCCCATCTGTGATATTGTTATCTTTTACATACTGTAAGCCATCATCTGCATTATTGAACTTCATAAGTCCAGTTGAACCAGCATTTGCAGTAGCTACAATCCCAATAGGTGTAGAACTACTTATACTTATAGGTCTTGCAGCTTGTACCCCAAAACTTCCATTTATACCAAAATTCAAATCCATCTTTATTACCTCTTCTTTTAAATTTTATATCTTAACTTATGATACAGTCGTACAGCACCAACCAATACAACTACATCAAACCTTTTTACACCCAACTCTTTTAAGCACTCTTCAAACAAATCATCAGCTTTTCTATACTCCCCCTTATCACAAAGATAATCGTGAATGATTACAGCAGGTAAAAAATCACTTCTATTTGGCGGATAAATACTCTAAAATAGTCTAGGTATATCCGCCCCATTTGTTTTATAGCCCTTTGGAACTACTACATCTTTAAATCTCAAATCATCAAGTAGTTTAAACTTGTGCGATTTTAAAGGTTGTAGTTTTACTTTGGTGTATTTCATTTTTAAGCCACTTGGTCTTTTAGTTGTCTATATTTAAAATATATTTCTTTTACCTTGGTGCTACCTTGCTTGATTAAAGCTCCAAAATCAACTTTTGAAAAATCTACTACTTGATTGTTTATATCAATCCATTGTATGATCTCATCATCAGTTGCTACATTGTAAGCTACTGCCATTGTTTTGATAACATCTTCATTCATAAAAATATCATCAAGAACAAAGCCTTGAAGCTCTTTATCTCTTTTTTTGTTTAACTCCCTAATAACTTTCTTTTTTTCTGCTGATTTTTGAATATTTTCAATATACTCATCTAGCTCCTTTTTATGGGTTTCTATAAAATGTTTAATCTCCACATCACCATGAAGAGAGATACCTTTTTGTTTTGCAAATCTACCAATCACATCATCATAAGTCATTACTCTACCACCATTGTAAATTGTGTTCTAATCTTCATTAAGTCAGTCCCACTACAAGATTTAGATATATACTCTCCACTACCTACTGCAATATAGTTTCCACTATCTTTGTTTAAAATAGAAAGCCAAGCACTATTAATGGCACTATCACAAGAGTTTGCTTCACTTTTTGCTTCCATAGAAGCCACCCCAAAAGCTCCACCCGTTATGTTCTCAAAAACACCAAGTTCTCGTGCCACTCTAACAATATCAAATCGAATATCAGTTGCATTGTCTGTTTCAACATCCTCGCTAAAATCACCAAGTTCTAAGTAAACAACACAATCACAAGTTTTACCATCTCTAAAAAATCGAACATAATATCTATCAAGAGATACTGTATCGTCATTAAACACTTTAGTGCCATCTAACAAGTAGCTATCATCTGGGTTCACAACATCCATTGAAACACTCTTTTCTCTGTATATACTTTCTCCATCAAGAGAGTAAGCTGTCATTGTGTTGTTCCCATCTTCTCCAGTTGCTACCATTGTTGCCAATATTGCTTTGCCATTGTCATATAGCCAAAATAGCCCCTCTTGCTCGTATTTGTCTGTATCATCCATCCCAACTGTAAGTACTACTCTCTCTTTTTTTAGCCCATCAAGAGAGTATATATCTATAAAGTTGTCATAGGCTTTGTCTGGGTCGCCATAAGCAACATAGATATTTTCTCTATCCATCGCCATATCTTGTAATGGGTAAGGGGGAGAAGAGAGTTCAGGTAGTGCGAACTTTGTAATGTACAAATCTACAATATTTTCATTGTTCATTACGCTATCTACACTATATGTCTTTACAAAATTAACACCATTCTCAAACCCCTCAATGCACAAGTAGTTCATACACTCGCTTACACCAACGGTACAGTATCCACTACTCTCACCATACACCTGCACTATCTTCTGTTCAAGCAGTCCACCACTATCTACACGGAAAAGAACAATCTGCCCACTTGAACCAAAATTCATCGTCAGCCACTGCTCCCCCTCATGGTAAAAAAGCCCCAAAGCCTGGTGTGCTTCGATGTCAAGCTCTACACTGTATGCTGGTGTATGTCTGTTTAGGTTCGTACTAATATTCGTATATTTGCTAATAACAAGCTTATCATCTACAACTTGACTCGCATACCCATCTCCGGTAAACTTGTCGTAAGCAAAACCTTGAACAACATTACCACTCTCTCTTAATATCTCAAATAGTTTCTCTCCATTGTTCACAAGTTTCTTGTAGCTTGGGAGTGTTCGTTCAAACATAACCTTTTCGTTCCCATCAACTACAAGCCCATTTCTGTTTACTGTGTTTGGTGCTTGTGTTGGGATGTATTTAAACTCTAACAAATCAGTTGCATTGTCATACATCATCTGTATTTTAAAAGTTTGTCTTAGACTTGGTGGGAACGGGTACGGTGGCTTTGCAACCATAAACAAAGTCCCATCTTCTAAAAACAAACCACAAACCCTTGTGTAGTCTGTTGCTTCTGTTGGCTCAACATCACACACAAACTCAACAGTTTTACTATCTATGGTTTGATACAAACTTATATCTTGTGTTCTCCACCCAACAATATCTTCAGCACTTAAATTTGGGTCTAGCACTAAATCTTGATTGCTGAACTTAAAATACTTTGGTTTTACACTCGTTCCACTTGCACTAGCATTAGCCAAAGCATTAATCCCATCAGCTGTTATTATGCTACTTCCAACTGCCATTTTTATACCTCCATAACTGCATAATATGCAGTTTCACCAACTGCACCTATGCTTAGTTTTTGCATACCTTTTAAAGTTTCTTCATAGCCCTCTAACATTTGACTATTTATAGAAACTTCACCTACACCACCACTAGCAAA
>Ga0256828_1002535_pt1 | contig 10832 bp, 5 predicted proteins | sample CV88metaG_FD_185993 | JGI IMG/M metagenome (GOLD analysis project Ga0256828, IMG submission 185993) | Hydrothermal vent microbial communities from East Pacific Rise, Pacific Ocean - CV88 | ecosystem: Environmental > Aquatic > Marine > Hydrothermal vents | place: Pacific Ocean: East Pacific Rise... | reverse complement strand
AACTCTGTTCAAATAAGTGCTTATTTTATCATGATAGATTTTCAAACTATTTTTATCTTTGATAAAATTTTTTACCTCTTTACGAGAAAACCCCACAATTAAACTCGAATATGCAAATCCAAAATCTTTTTCATTAATAAAAGAATAAAATCTATCAACTTTTTTTTCTAAAAATTTAAATTTTTTAATAATCTTATTAAAAGGTCGACTGAAAAAAGAAATAAGGAAATAATACTTTTTATATTTAACATATTTATATCTTGGATAGCCACCGAATATTTCATCTGCACCCATACCACTTAGCATAACCTTGTATCCTTTTTCCCTGGCTTTAAATGAAATTCTTTCAGTTATCAAATAAGTAAAGTCAGCAATTGGTTCTTCAGTATGTTGTACAATATGCTTAATTGTCTCAACAGAATATTCTTCTTGTTCAAGTTGAATAGGAGTAATATCCAAACCCAAATTATTAGCTATTTCTACACTATATGCATAATCGTTTCCCATACCACTATCTTTTATATCATTTTCATTATATTTAGCAGTCAGACATGCTGGGTTATCTATTTTACTGGCAATCAAAGTTGAATCTACTCCTCCACTAAAAAAAACACCTAAGGGAACATCACTTCTACATTGCATCTCTATTGATGTTTCAATTAAACTTTCTATTTTTTGTTTTTCAAGTTTATGTAAATTATTTTTTTCCTTTGCAACATCAAAATATATTTTATTTTTAATTTCAGAAGTATTTAAATTATATTCCAAATAACCTCCCGGCATAATTTTAAATATATTTTCAAATCCAGTATCAGGTTCATATAACCAGCCATTAATCAAAAATTCACATATTGCATTTTGAGATATTTTCTTGGGTACTTCATTGAATTCAAAAAGTCCCTTTAATTCAGAAGAAAAATAGAATTCATTCTTATCCTGGTTAAAATAATAATATAATGGTTTTATACCTACGTGGTCTCTTGCACAAATTAGTTTATTTTCAACCTTATCGTAAATACAAAAAGCAAACATTCCATCTAGGTAATCAAAAATATTTTCTTTATAATAATCATATGCTGCAATAAGTACTTCAGTATCACTTGATGTGGAAAATTTATAGTTATTTTTTACTAAATCTTTTTTTATTTCAATATAATTATAAATTTCTCCATTATAAACTATGACATATCTATTAAGATACTCAAATGGCTGGTTAGAATGACTATCAAGATCAATAATACTTAAGCGTACATGTCCTAGACCAATATACTTATTATCAGATTGAGAATAATATTTTCCATTTGCATCTGGCCCTCTATGGTGTATTTTTGATAAATTATCATCTAATGATAATTGTTTTCTACTAACATATCCTACTATTCCACACATTATTAATCCTTCAAAAATTTTTAAGAGCAACAGTAAATCATGTACCCTTAAGAATATGAACTTCTCAAATTGATCTTAATCACTAAAAAGATAACTCAAAACGATAATACATTCTCCTCTTTCCCCTCTTCCTGATGTAAAATATGCTTTTAAATTTTCCCTCATTTTCACTAACTCTTAAAAATACATATAAACTTCACCATCCAATAAAATTCTTTCTTTATCTTAATAGCTATTTAAATGATTTCTCATGTATATTCTCCTCCAACTAAGTCCTACAATCTAATCCAGAAAATATTTTGATGAAATTAAACCAAATTATGGAAATTATATTTTCAATAAATAATAAAAAACATTCAATGATATAATACCAAACATATAATAAGAAAAAACTCTTTTGGATTGATAATCAGGTAAAATAAAAAATACATATAAACTTGTCATATAAATCATTGGATAAACACTCATCATTCTTCTTACAACAGGGCCTGAGGACATTAGAAACAATACTGCAATAGCCGTCATTACTAAATAAATAACTTTTTCATCTATTTTATTTCTAATCTCTTTTTTTATTACCGCATAAAGCATTGTTATAAAAATGAAAGGCCACAGTAATCCACTTATAGCTTCAAGCGGCCTGCTTATGGCTACAAAGAACGGAAAAGGTTTTAGCTGGCTAAAAAGAAGTTTTGCCGTATGACTCAAACCAAACGGAAGCTTGTCAAAAAGAAGCGCTATTGATCCTTTTGATGACCGGGCAACCCCCAATGATGTATATGTTTCATCAACACTGACTATCTTTCCCATTACTTTTTTGTACATGAGCATCACAACAAAAGAGATTAAAACCATTGTCAAAATATAGAAAATATACTTGATAGACTTACTTTCAATTGTTCGTACATACAGATAAAGATAGACAAGCAAAAGCCCATACAAAACCATACCTGATTCTACTCTTAAGTAAAATGTCAGAAAAGCAACTACAAAAAGTAAACTAAAACGAACATAAGAGAATTTTTGTAAAAAAAGATAAAAAAACATCATATAAAACAATGCCACATCGATATCTCTCAGCATAGGTGTCGAGTACATAAATACGGCGGAGAACAAACCATAGGCAAGAGTTGCATTGAAAGCAAATTTAGTATCGTTAAACTGGTGCTTGATTGTTGCATATAAAAATACCAGAAGCAATCCGCCAAAAAATGGTGAAAGAAGTTTTTGTATTAAAATAGAGTTTCTGCCATCGATCAGTGTGGAAAAATATGCTATATAGCCAGAGAACACAGGATGTAAAGGTAAATCGTGCAGAGGAAGTCTCCAGTTTGAAAAGAGTTCAAAAAAATTCTTCTCTCCTGTCAGGTACGGTACTGCCAAGTCTGAAAAATGATAAAATTTTGGTTCATCTGGAAAATAAAAAGGTAATTTAGGAGAAAAACTCAGAAATATATAATGTTGGATCAAGGTATAGATAAGATATAACGAAAAGAAAAAAATAAATAATTGAGATTTCAGCTGGATCTCTTCTTTGGATAAAATAATAATAAAAGATATTACGGTAATAGTCATAAAAGAGAAAAGCAGGATGGGAGCCAGACTTCCTTCTAAAGCAACTATACTCAACAAAAAGAGAGAGAGTATAAACATAACAACGGATGCAATACCGATGCCTTTGAAATCATTATTGATATAGTTTTTTATACTCATTTTCGTTATTTCTTTCTATTTTTATAGAGATCTAAATACTGACGCGCACATACTTTCATCGTATATTTTTCTTTATATATTGCAATAATCTTTTTTTTATTTTTTAAAGGTTTATTTATAAAATTCTTTAACAGCTTTATATAACTGTCAATACTTATATGCTCGGATACATAACCGTTTACCCCTTGGACAATAATATCTTCAGGACCGCCGGAAGGTGTGGAAAGAACAGGAAGGCCCATAGAGAATGCTTCCAGTGCGGAGATACCAAGTCCCTCATAATTTGAAGTTAGACAAAACGCATCAGCACCTTGTAAATAATCGGCAATATTATCTCTCTGTCCGGCAAAGTAAATCTTTCCGGGATATTTGTTTGCAGCTTCGCATTCAGACATATAAACCTGTTCTTTTGTAGTATCATAACCAACAATGCATAAACAGACATTCTTCCCTGTATCGAGCAGTTGATTGAATGCTTCTACCAGTAATCGTGTATTTTTTTCCGGTGCAATACGTCCCACAGAGAGAAAAACCAATGTATTTTCATCTTTTTTCAGCAGTTTTATTTCATTGGATACAAGATGTAACTTTGACGAAACAGCAAGTTTTGAACTTCCATTGAAAATTATTTTTCCAAGTCCTTTTCCATAGACAGTTTCTACCGTAGAGCCAACACTTTTACTTATTGCCACAGGCATAAAAAGTGCAGGAAAACTATTGAATAGTATTTTAAGGTAACTGCGAATGTATTGATTATACTCTTTATGGGCCATTGTATGTACGGTATAAACAGAAGGTATATTTTTAAATAAAACAGGAACCGACGCATAGACAAATGCCCTGCCGTTTAAGTGAATAAAATCAGGTCTTAGTCTAGATAACAGCTGATAAATTTTAAAAATCATTTTCACACTGTATCCACCGGTTTTATTTAAAGAGATCAAATGAACCTTTGAAGAGATTCTATCTGCCAAAGGCTGTTTATCGGTAATGCGGTCAAGTACACACAGGTAGATCTCATGCTCTGAGATTTCAGCCTGTGTATTGCACAGGTCGACACAGAACTTTTCGGCGCCCCCTGTATTAAGACTGGCTAACACATGTAATATTTTCATTTTAAACTCTGTTATTGGTATAGCCGTCTGAGCCATTATATGAAATGATTTCAGCAGGTATCCCTACTGCTACCGCATTATCCGGAAGATCAGTCGTAACAACTGCATTTGCGCCAATAGCCACATTATTGCCTATTTTAACATTACCAATAATTTTAGCTCCGGGGGCTATATAGCAATTATCGCCGATGACCGGAACCCCCCTTTTCTTGCCTCTTGGAATAAATCCAATTGTCACATCCTGTGAAATATTGCAGTTATTTCCTATTTTGGCTCCTCCACTTACTACAATCCCCCCAAAATGACCGATATAAAAACCTTTCCCTATTTTTGTATCTATAGAAATTTGTATACCATATTTTATCTTTTTACGATAAAGTATATATTTAATCATAGCACTGTTCCAATATTGCCCCACTCTTAACCAAACCATATAATTGAATCCGGGAATTAAAAAGTAACTTTTTAAAAAAATTTTTATTGAAACATTTCCATATATATCGGTAAAGATCATCTACAATCAACTTTTTTAATGTTTGAAAACCCATTTGTTTACTCCTTTACCTTATTTTACAATTATCTTCTCAATTAAAAATATTTGTCTATTTTCTATAATAATACTGTCGATTAAAATCATGCCACAATTTTTATAGATTTAAGATAAGTATACATCATTTTTCATATTTTTATTTTACAAGCAAGGAACGATCTTATCTTCACTAAGTACAATTAAATCTATGAGAAAGTATAATCAAACATTATTAGAAATCAAAGGTCAGAAAGCATGAAAGAGAAACTGAATTATTTATATTATTTATTTAAAAGAAACAATTGGATGCTTGATCCCAGACTATTGTTTATGCGTTTCAAATCTTACCAAATTAATAAACCTATCTTTCTTTTAGGCAATCAAGGTGGAGGATTGACTCTATTATCTAGAATGCTGAGAAGACATAATGATATAATTAATTGTACAGGCAATAAATCATACTGGACCGGGGCAGATGAATTACATGCTGTATATGGTCCTATTTTGCCTTTTAACCTTACAGGAATCATATATAAATTACCGCAGCATCCTATTTTCAATACCCAGAGGAGTTGGTCATATGCGATAGATGATTCTATAGATATCTACCGTAAAACAGAAAAAGACTTTAATATTGAAGAAAAAAAGAAACTTGAACATCTTATCAAATATTTTATGTATCGTTTTGGAAATAAAAACTCTCGGTACATTGACAAAAGCCAAATTTATACGGTCAGAATGTCCTATATACACTCTTTACTTAAAGAGTACAACCCAAAATTTGTTTTGCTTACAAGGAACCCTTATGCTGAAGTATTCAGGTCAGCAAAAGGACCACTGCCATATATTGAAATATCTTCTAGAAAAGAAAAATTAAAATATGCAGCACAACATTGGAACAACAGCATAAATGCTGTATTGGAAGATAAAAAAAATAACCCGGAGATTGATATATTGATCATAAGATTTGAAGATCTTTTACAAGACCCTGAAGCTAATTTACGTAAAATATGTAAACATGTTGAATTGGAATTTGATGAAGATATGTTACCTAAACCTGAGCATACTGTCTCTTTTGGTTCCCGAATTACAGGAAGGTGGTATCCACTTATGCCCGATATCAATAAAAAATATATTGGTAATATTTCAAATGAAGATATCGATATTATACATGCAATATGTGGTGACACGGCAGAAAAACTAGGTTATTTTGCTACAGAAATGAGAAAAGAGGGATAAAATATATCTTATTTACCTATCAATTTTCGTAAGCGGATTACGCCATAAACACCAATTATTTTTGATAAAAAATAATATTTTTTACCATATTTTATTATTGGTTTGTTGAATCCAAGATTTTTTAACTTTGTTTCAACTTTTTCTACCAAGTCTTTATGTTCAGGATATATATAATAGAGATATTTAGAATAAATATATGCAAAAGTTTTTCTAACTTCAGGTTTATCCATATCATCTTTCATAAGTTCCATATAGTTTTCAAATGTTTTTAATGTCGATTGCAATGCTTTTTTTGAGACCTGTTTTGAAATACTGTTTTCATTGTCCTTACGGTAATATCCTACACTCTCTTCCACAAACAGCACTTTACTGGCTCGTGAAACCACTCTGGCAAAAAAATCCCCATCCTGATTCTTTGCCAGACTTTCATCCCATCCTCCACTCTCTTCAACCAATATACGAGGTACCAGCCACAAATGGGTAATTGCAGCCATTCCACTTTCCCATAATTCAATAAGAAACTGCTTGGGATCATCATAGTTTCTGTTGACAGGCAATTCTTTCCAAATGACATTATCAATACTCTTTCGAAATGTTCCCCACTTTCCAAATGCAATCGTTCGCATGTTTTCATTTTTCAATACTTCCATTTGCTTACGGATTTTATCGGGATGGAGTAGGTCATCTGCATCAATATACTGTATGTAGTCTCCTACACATAGATCAAAAGCTCTATTTCTGGCAACAGGAGCGCCACTGTTTTTTTGGATTTCAACTTTTATATTTTCATAGTTGCTTTCATATTGTTTTGCAATGCTTATACCATTATCTGTTGAACCGTCATCGACAATAATAATTTCAATATTATTATATGTTTGTGCCAAACACGATTCAATAGTTTCGGCAATATATCGTTCTGCATTATATAAAGGAATTAAAATGGAAACTTTCGGATCATTTTTCATATTATCTCAATACCAACCTTTCTTTAAATATTAGTTCAAATCTATCATCAATAAAACTTTTTTGATATAAAATTTATAAAGCAGTAAATAGATTTTAGTATAAAAATCTTAAATATCTATTTGATGTTTCAATCAGACTGGAACCATACTTTATTTAAGTATAATATCTATATAATTAATCGACGGAATAAATAAAAGGAGATTAAAGGATGAAAAAGAATATATTAGTTGCAATCTTTTTGATTGTAGCTACATTGCTTTTTGCCGATAATTACAGTCGTGAAAATGACATAGTTACCGACCATGACAGGGGCCTGCAATGGCAGGATCAACCCTATACAGAGGCTGAAAAAAAGGCCTACAATCAAACAGATGATTCCAATCAGACAGGAAAAGCACAGAAATGGAACAATGCCGGAGCATATTGCAGTAATTTAAACCTTGATGGGGGCGGATGGAGACTTGCTACAATCGATGAGTTAAACTCGACTGTCGACAAAAGTCAGTCAGATCCTGCGATCAATCCCATCTTCCAAAATGCAGAAGGGAAAGGTTACTGGTCCGGAACAACCTACCCTGACAATACCGATCAGGCTTGGGGAATAGGATTTGCTGGCGGTAACTGGCATCACTGCAATAAAGATGGAAAAATAAAATTCATCCGCTGTGTGCGTGAAGTAACAACAACCAAAATGGTAAAAATTATGCCGCTGGGAGATTCTATTACATACGGTAGCCATAACGGGACTGCCGATTCCAAGATAGATGTAGCCTATAGAAAACATTTATGGGAAAGTCTTACCGATGCAGGATATATTTTCAACTTTGTAGGTTCCAAACAGGCAGGAACAGATTATGCCCCACCATTCGATCCTGACAATGAAGGACATCCCGGCGATACGGCAGAAGGGATTGCAACAGATGTTTATCAATATTTAACAGACAATCCTGCGGACATCGCTCTACTGCATATTGGTACCAATGTTCTAAGTACAGATCCTGATGATGTTGCTCACGCGCTCGATGAAATCGACCGCTACGAAACAGATTCCGGCAACCATGTAGCTGTAATTCTGGCCCGTATTATCAATCGTGCCACAGACTCCGACGACACAAATGAAACAGAGAGAAATATGACCACTGAGTTCAATATCAATCTTGAAGACATGGCTCGCCAGCGTATTGCAAACGGAGATGATATTGTCATTGTCGACATGGAACATGATGCAGGCATCGATTACTCTATAAATACCGACATGGTCGATTATTTACACCTTAAAGATGTCGGTTATGCAAAAATGGCAAATATCTGGTACACTGCCCTGAAAGGTACTATTCCTACACATTTATGGAGTTTTGACGAAGATGACGATGCAACAACATTTGCAGATACTTACAGAGAGAATGCCGGAACATGTACAGATTCCGGTTGTCCTGCAGCAGTATCTGGTAAAGTGAATGGTGCCCAGTCCTTTAACGGTACCGATACGGAAATCACTATAGCGGACGACAATACTTCCGACTGGAACGCAACGGAAAGTTTCACCATAGAGTTTTGGATTAAACCAAACCGTACCGATGGTGCCAATCAGGTTGTTGCCGGGCGTGAAAATGATGATCAGGACAATTACCTCTGGTGGGTGGGGATCAATGGTTCATCCGGCCACGTAGTCTTCCACCTTCGTGACAGTAACGGTACAGACAATAGTGTGGATGGCGGATCGATTACAAACGATACCTGGTATCATGTTGCATGCGTACATGATGCCGTAAGTAATAAGGACTATATTTATATTAATGATGAAGATCCTGTGGAAGCAAGCCAAACCTATACAGGAAACTTTGCAGGAACGACACCGATCAATGTAGGTTATCTCAGTTATCAGGGGAGCAATCAGTTTTATCTGGATGGCACGATTGATGAACTGACCTTATACAGTGGAAGAGTCAATGCAGACCAAATCAAATTACATTATCAAAATGGATTGTCTCATACACTCAGAATTACCAGTACGCCTGTTACAGCTGCGCAGGTTGGGGTTATTTATCGTTATGACGTCAACAGCAGTAATGACCCTTCATCTGTCTTTACCTATACTGCAAATCCTGATATTTCATGGATAAATATTGATACGGATACCGGTGTCATAGAAGGAACACCACCTTCACATGATACTGTGGGCAATATCGCCATGGAGATCGAAGCAAATGATGGGGAACAGGCTGCATTACAAGATTATATACTGAAAGTAAGAGACCCTGAAAGTCTTCCGGACGATATGGTACACTATTGGAAACTGGATGAGAACGATACTTCAGACACAAGAACCTATATCGACTCTTATGCCGGGGCAGACGGTAATTGTAGCGGAGATGACTGCCCTACTCCACGGCATGGGAAAGTAGGCGGTGCACAAAGCTTCGATGGCAGTAACAAGATCGATATTGCAGATGCATCCAGTTTTGACTGGGCTGCAGATAGCAATTTCACCATAGAATACTGGGTAAGAATTGATGACGATATCGATATTAACCAAAACATGGTAGTGATTGGCCGGGATGGCGACAATTACACATGGTGGGCAGGTATAGAAAAAGATTCAGGGCAAGCAATCTTCTCTTTACGTAGTAATGTAAAGTATACAGTAGATAGTAACGGAACAGTTGCAGGAAATACCGGCATACATGCAGGTGGACACTACATCACCATTGTTAGAGACGGTTCTGCCAATGAACTTCGCCTTTATGTTGACGGAGAGGAAACGAATGTAACAACAGGTGCTTCCTATTCCAGTGATTTTAAGGATAGCAGTGAAGCATCCGTCAATATTGGATACCTCAATTACAATGGTAATCCAGGTTTCTTTTTAAATAACGGGACAAGCGGTATCGATGACATCGCCGTATTCAATGTAGCATTGAGTCCAGAAGAGATAAAAGAGCATTTCGAAAACAGTCAAAACCATCACAGCTTTGAAATTTTGGAAGATACGACCCCCCCAGTTATTACATTAAACGGTGATGACCCACAGGAGATCGATGAAAATGACAGTTACACCGAACTGAATGCGACAGCTGAAGACAATATTGACGGAGATGTAAGTACCAATATTTCCATTGATTCTTCCGAAGTAAATACTTCTCAGATAGGTGACTACAATGTTACATACAGCGTTACCGACACTGCAGGCAATACTGCCGTCAAAATAAGAACTGTAAAAGTTATCGACGCTACCAAACCGGTCATCACCCTTGAAGGCAATGCTACCGTAGAGGTAGAAAAGGGAGATGTCTATGCCGATGCAGGAGCGACTGCTTCGGACAATATCGACGGTGACCTTACGGCAAATATTGTGACACACAACCCTGTCGATACGTCCAAAGTCGGAACCTATACGGTAACCTACGATGTCAATGATTCTACAGGCAATGCCGCAGACCAGGTAACAAGAACCGTAAAAGTGGTCGATACTACGGCTCCGGCCGCACCAACAGAAGTGACTCCGGTACCGACACCGACAAACGATAATACACCGGACTATACATTCCATAGTGACGAAAATGGTACTATCATCTACAGTGGAAGCTGTGGAAATGGTTCAGTGACAACAGCAATCGATGGAAACAATACAATTACCTTTGGTAGCAGCACTGTACTTGCAGACGGGAATTATAGTGACTGTACCATCGCTATCAAAGATGATGCAAATAATACTTCAGACGCATTGCATGTATCTGACTTCATTATCGATACGACCAAACCGGTCATCACCCTTGAAGGCAATGCTACCGTAGAGGTAGAAAAGGGAGATGTCTATGCCGATGCAGGAGCGACTGCTTCGGACAATATCGACGGTGACCTTACGGCAAATATTGTGACAC
>Ga0256828_1002534_pt1 | contig 10836 bp, 8 predicted proteins | sample CV88metaG_FD_185993 | JGI IMG/M metagenome (GOLD analysis project Ga0256828, IMG submission 185993) | Hydrothermal vent microbial communities from East Pacific Rise, Pacific Ocean - CV88 | ecosystem: Environmental > Aquatic > Marine > Hydrothermal vents | place: Pacific Ocean: East Pacific Rise... | reverse complement strand
GTATGCTTTGATGAGTTTGATGCAAGATGAGTTTCCTCATGAGATAAAAAAGATGGGAAGTGAGTTAAAGCAGACTGTAAATGATATACTTTTGGAGGTAGAAGATATGAAAAGTGAGTATGCTATTAAGAGATATGGCAAAAAGTAGCTGAGATTTAGTGGTTTGGATATGGTATATGGATTTTTATAAAAAGTTCATATACTGCTATATGTTTAAGAAATATTTAAGAATGTTTGGCTATAATTCCACTCACTTCAACAAAACACTTCTAAAGTGGCACTGTAGCTCAGTTGGTAGAGCAAAGGATTGAAAATCCTTGTGTCGGCGGTTCGATTCCGTCCAGGGCCACCACTTTTCTAAATTGTTCAATTATTTTTAGTTTTAAATTTTATCTCTCAGTTTACCTAAAATCTAAATATTAGCACTTTATAACGATAGTTTAATTAACAAATCATTAACTTTTTGTTTATTTTACTTGACATTTAATAATATTATATGATATAATCCAATCGTATTCAAAAAAACATAGGAGTTTACAATGAAAAAATTACTTATACTTTCAGCAGCTGCGTCAGCTGTATTGATGGCGGGTGGAGATATATCTGCTCCAGTAGAGCCAGCAGTAGCAGCACCGGTTGTTGCTCAATCATCTGGTTGGGATTTCTCAGGACAAGCTGTAATTTACTATCAAACAAATGATAAAGCAAATGGTGTATTATCAGATGGAACAGCTGATAGTCTATTTGATAGAGGAACATCTTTTGGTGATTTCGGTTTACAACTTAGAGCTGTAAACAAAGATGTAGTTGCAGGGATTGGTGCTGGTGTTGAAGTAAGTGGTCTTTCTACACTTAACTTAGAAAACTGGATGGTTTCTGATGTAATGCAAGGTACAGGTGGAGCTGATGTAGATGGTCTAACAGATGGTGGTTGGATTTCTCAAATGTACTTGACTTATGGTGTAGCCAATACTACATTCAAACTAGGTCGTCAAGAACTTCCAAAATCACTTTCTCCATTTGCATTCTCTGAAGGTTGGAATGTTTTCAAAAACACATTTGATGCTGCATTGGTAGTAAACACAGACATCGCTAACACAACAATCGTTGGTGCATGGGTTGGTGGTGCTAACCATAATGGTTTCAGTTATGCTGCTGATATGACAGATTTCAACTCTGTAAATGATAGTGATGGTATCTATATGTTAACTGTTCAAAACAAATCTATAGAAGGTTTGACTTTGACAGGTTCATACTACTATGCTCCTTCATTTGTAGCTGACATACAGGGTGATGATGCTAATCTTTTCTGGGCAGATGCTAACTATAAATTTGGTGATTACTGTGTAGCAGCTCAATATGGGTATATGGATCTTAACCTAGTAGCTGGGGATAATGATGCTCAAGCATTTGGTCTTAAAGCTGGTGGAAACTTCGGTATGTTTGATGCTTCTCTTGCTTACTCAAATGTAAATGATGCTGCTTATGGTCTATTAAATGTTGGTGGTGTAAAAACTCCTCTATATACACAAATGATCCTTAACCAAGGTTTTATTAGAAATGACAATGATACATTCGTAGTAAGAGCTGGTATGAAAGCTCTTGGTGGTAAATTTGGTTTAGCTTATGATTATACAACAGATAATGCAGCAGATAATGATTATCAAGAACTAGATCTTACATATAAAACAAAAGCATTTAATGATACAACAACACTATTTGCTGGATATATCTATAGAGATGCTGACAACTGGACAGATTCTCAAAACATCCTAAGATTCTGGGCTAGATATAACTTCTAATCCAATCTTACCCTATAAAGTCTAAGGCTTTTGCCTTGGGCTTTATCTTTGTACTTTAATTTTCTCTAAACTTTTCAACTTATGACTTCACAAATATATTAAATCTATATCCTTTTTATACTATATTGTATGAGAATATCTTTGTAGTGTTTATATAGTAGTTTTGTTGTATAGTGTAATGAGTAGTAAGTAGTGGATTGTTTGGGGTAGAGATTACCCCAAGAAGAGTTTATGCATAGATAGACTCTTGCTTAAACTCTTTAGCAAGTAGTGCATAGAACAATGCTCTGTATTTGTTTCTGTTTGAAGTTCCCATCTTTTGACATACTGCTTTGATAGCATCATCAAGTTCCTCTGAGTCCTCAAGTCCAAGCTTTTTGATAAGGAAGTTTTTCTTCACAGTATCTAGCTCACTAGCATCACTACAAGATACACTCTCTGCATCTTTATTGTAGATAGATGGTCCAAGACCTTTTGTCACAGCTGCGATAAAAGCATCATCAAGCCCTAACTCTAAGTCATTTGCCGACTTTGTATAAAGTGCTATTTTGTCATCAAGTTTACTCATCTGTACACTCCTTTGATTTGATGTAGATTTATTATATCGTGAAAATACTTGTTTTTATATATTATATATCCATATCTTTTGAATCTATAGTGATAACAGTATGTACATTACCTCTAGGGTTAAAATCAGCTATCAATTTCATAGAAAGAGGTTTGAGCTTGTTAAATAATGTGTCAAATATCTCATTTGCTGAATTTTCGTGTGATATATATCTATACATAAATGAATTTATATAAAGTTTGAGTGCTTTTAATTCTATGACTAACTCATCTGGTTCATAAATGAGTGCTAGTTTAGCAAAATCAGGATAACCTGACCTTGGACACATACACATAAACTCTGGTAGTTCTATATTGATAGTATATCTTTTCTTGTGTTCATTTGGCCAAAAGTTTTCATCTGCATTTATATCAAATTCTCTTATCTCTTTTTCTCCATATTTCATTATCTTCCTTTAGTTGTACTTTTCTATAAGTTCTTGTTGTTTCAATGCTCTACCAACACCAAAACCTTGTATATACTCTATGCCAAGTTGTTGAAGTTTTTGTTTTTTTGTATCATTGTCAACCCATTTGGCTACAGTTGTTATATTCATAGATTTAGACATTTCTATGAGAGATTTGAGCATAGCTTGAGTATTTGTATCGTCTAAATTGGTTACAAAATCTCTATCAAACTGTACTATGTCAAAGTGAAAATGTTTCATATATTCCATAGACGCATTTGATGATCCAAAGTTATCTATCGCTATCTTGATACCTTTTGCTCTAAATGATTTAAGGATTTCTAAATATCCACTGAGATTGTGGTGAGCTTTTCTTTCGTATAGTTCTATGATAAGTCTCGATGGGTTTAGATTTGAGTTTTCAAGTTTTTTAAAAAAACTGTGTTGAAATGCTCTATCTCTTAGAGAAAAAGGAGATAGATTGAAAGATATACAAATGTCATCATCTATAAGAGGAAGAAGTTCTAAAACTTTTTCAAATAGTATCAAATCATATTCTCTTCCTAATCCTAAACGATTTATGATAGGTAAAAATGTTTTAGGAAGTATATCTTTATGATTATGGAAAAGTTTAACAGATAGTTCATATATATCAATCTCATTTGTTTGAAGGTTTAGTATAGGTCTAAAAGATAGTTTTAACTCTTTATTTTTTAATGCTTCTATAGTATATATTTCTATCTGTGATATATCTTTTGCATCATATACAGGAGATGTTTTTTTGTCTTTATTTTGTGAGTGTATAAGGTCTTTTAGGTTTATAATAGTTTTTGTTATATCATCACTACTATTTGTAATAACTGCAAATTTGATATCTAATTCTATATTATTGAGTGTGGAATATTTTTCTTTAAATGATTTTATAATTTTTTTTGTTTCTTTACTCTTTGTATTTGCACCTATTAAAAATTCTGCATTATACTCTCTGGCTATAATAATATCTTGGATGTTATTATTGTTAAACTCTTGGTTTAGTTTATGTATGATGGTATAAAGTAGTATATCTATATCATTGTAGCTATAATTTTCTCTAATAGTATCTAAATTGTCTATGATAAGTAAAGCTAAACTTTGTGGTTTGTCAAAAGTAACTTGTTCTATAAAAGCTCTTTGGTTATACCCTTGGCTTTTTTGATCAAGTAAAGTTTCCTTTGCACTGATATCTATAAGAAAATATATGAAATATACAGAGATAAAGATGATAGCACTTATAAGAACTTCATTCTCTATAGTAAGATTTAAATGTTTATCTCTAAAAAATAGACTATAAAATATAAGTCCTACAAGCATTAGTATGGGCAAAGCTGCACGAAGTGCTAGTTTGAACCGTCTTTCTCTCTCTTTTTTCTCAGATAGTAACATCAGACATCCAAATGTTTTACATCTTTTGCGTGAGTTTCTATGTATGCACGACGAGGTTCAACCTCATCACCCATAAACAGAGTAAATGTCTCACTAGCTTCATCTACATCATCTATGGTAACTTGAAGCAATCTTCTGTTCTCAGGTGTCATAGTAGTCTCCCAAAGTTGCTCAGGATTCATCTCCCCTAGACCTTTATATCTTTGGATATATGCACCCTTCTTTGCACTAGATTCTACTTTTTCAAACATTTCAAGCAAATCTTTGTCTTTGAACTCATCTGTGATATGTTCTTGAATTTTTTGATAGATATGTATCGCTTCATTGAAGTGAGGATTGGTAAATAGCACATCATCTATGATAAGCTCTTCAAGTCCATCATTTGTCTGAACAAAGTAGTGTAGCTTGTCTTCTGTGATAGTTTTATTTAGGATATTGTATCCAAGGTCATTGATAAACTCTTGGATAGTAGTATCTAGTTTGGCAGTTTCTAGTCCTGCTATGTCAGGATTTTCTATCATATATCTTAGAGCTTCTACTAGTGCAAATCTCTTTTCTATCTCTTTGAGAGTCATACGATAGTATGCTACAAGCTTGAAAAGTTCTATTAAATCTCTCTGCCCCATAGTTTCACTTTCTATAACATTTATACCATTTTCTATCAAGAAGTCATTGAGAGCTTTATCATCTTTGAGGTAAGTTTCATTTTTACCTTTTTTGTATCGATAAAGTGGTGGTTGAGCTAGGTATAGATATCCATTTTCGATAACAGGGCGTAAAAATCTAAAGAAAAATGTCATAAGAAGTGTTTGGATATGACTACCATCTACATCGGCATCGGTCATGATGATGATTTTATGATATCTAAGTTTCTCTTCATTGAACTCTTCACCTATACCACAACCAAGAGCTGTTATCATATTTTTGATCTCATCAGATTTGAGTATCTTTTCTAGTCTAGCTTTTTCTACATTGAGGATTTTACCTTTTAGTGGAAGGATCGCTTGAAATACTCTATCTCTACCTTGTTTAGCTGAACCACCAGCACTATCTCCCTCCACTAGGTATATCTCAGATATTTCAGGGTCTTTGCTCTGGCAGTCTGCTAGTTTACCTGGCAGGGTTCCTACACTCATAGAGTCTTTTCTCTTAACCAAATCTCTAGCTCTTTTGGCTGCATCTCTACCTTTTGCTGCTAAAAGTACTTGAGCCATGATGGCTTTAGCTTCGATAGGATTTTCTTCTAAGTATTTGTTAAACTGCTCTGTAAAAAACTTCTGAACTAGTGGACGAACATATGATGAGCCTAGTTTTCCTTTGGTCTGTCCTTCAAACTGAGGCTCTGGTACTCTAACAGATATGATAGCTACAAGCCCTTCTTTACAGTCATCACCAGTAACTTTTGTATTTTTCTCTTTGGCATTAGCATTTTTGGAGACATAGCTTGAGAGTGCTCTTGTGAGTCCTGCTCTAAATCCAGCTTCATGAGTACCACCTTCTGGTGTTTTGATATTGTTTACAAAAGATAGTGATTTTTCAGAGTCAGAGTTGTTGTACATCAAAGCTATATCTATCTCGATATCATCAGCTTTACCTTGGAAAAACTGTGCTGTTGAGATAGCTTCTTTGGTATTCATGTCTTCTACAAATTGTTTGATACCACCTTCAAAGTGGTATTTCTCTTTTGTACCATCTCTCTCATCTTTAAAATCGATAGTGATTCGAGGATTTAGGTAGCAAAGCTCCTTAAATCTCTTCATAAGTATCTCTTTTTGGAAAACTACACTCTCAGTGAAGATAGTGTCATCAGGCCAAAATTCTATACGAGTACCAGTTTTTCTAGGGCTATCACCTGTGATGCTTAAAGGCTCTAATGGGATACCCTCTTTGAAGTCTTGCTCATGGATATGCCCATCTCTAAAAACAGTCAGGTGAAGATCTTTTGATAATGCATTTACTACAGATACACCAACTCCGTGCAAACCACCAGAGACTTTGTATGTATCTTTATCAAATTTACCACCAGCGTGAAGAACTGTCAAAACTACAGTAGCTGCTGAGATTTTTTCTGTAGGGTGTTCGGCCACTGGGATACCACGACCATTATCTTCAATGATAGCTGAACCCTCTTTGGTAAGTGTCACTTTGATAGTATCACAAAACCCTGCCATTGCCTCATCTATAGAGTTGTCAACCACTTCATAAACAAGATGGTGTAAACCTTTTGTAGATGTATCACCGATATACATCCCTGGTCTTTTTCTAACTGCCTCTAAACCTTTGAGGACTTTGATATTACTAGCTCCATATTCTGCCATTGTTCAGACTCCAAATATTATTTCTATACTATAGATATTTTATCGAAAAAAGCTGAATTTTAAGGGTATTTATAGTGTCATTCCTTGTTGAAGCTTCTTTGTAGCTACTATATCTATCTTATTTGGTGCTACAAAGCATTTTTGGTGGTATGCATCAAGTGCATATCTGCCTATCATCGCTGCATTATCTGAACAGTATTTGAGTGGTGCTACTATCATATCTTTGCCAAACTCATCACATAACTCTTGGTATGCTTGACGGATGTATAGATTGGCAGATGCACCACCTACCAAGGCTACTGTTTTTGTAGACTCTTGTTTGAAAATCTTTTTGCTTTTTTGTAGCAAGTGAAGTTTGACAGCCTTTTGAAAACTAGCTGATAGGTCACATTTGTCTTGATGAGTCATACTAGTAGCACCACCTAGTTTTTCTACCTCTAATCTAACAGCATTTTTAAGTCCTGAGAGTGAAAAAGCAATAAGTGGAGAGTTTCTTAGTGGTACAGGAAGTTCAAACCTATCTTCATCACCTTCAAGTGCTAGTTTCTCGATAACAGGACCTCCTGGGTAGCCTAGCCCCATCATCTTGGCACACTTGTCAAAACTCTCACCCACACTATCATCCATACTAGTAGCGAGTATCTCCATCCTATCAAAACTCTCAACTCTAACCACCATAGTATGACCACCAGATATGAGAAGTGTAAGTATAGGAAAAGTAGTCTCTTTTTCGATAAAAAGTGAGTATATATGCCCTTTGAGATGATGCACAGCGATAAGTGGTATATCAAGCCCCACAACCAAAGCTTTTGCCATAGCGATACCCTCTAACAAAGTTACACCAAGCCCTGGCTGGTTTGTCACTGCTATAGCTTTGAGAGAGTCAAAATACCCCTTACACTCTTGAAGGATATTTGGCAAATCTATAGCATGTAAACGAGAAGCCAGTTCTGGTACTACTCCACCATACTTGGCATGTTGAGCTTCTTGTGAAATCTTTTTGTGAAACAGCAACTTTTTTGTATCTATATCTGTGATAGCTATGGAGCTATCATCACAACTACTCTCTATACTTAGTATCAAATTCATATCTTTATCTCCCAATATCCTCTAGTACCACCCATTCTAATCAAAATGCCTTTTTGTTTGAGGCTATTTAAGTGTTTCAAAGTGGCTGATTGATTTATATCCAATATTTCTGATATCATTTTTCGACTTATTTTGTTGTTTTGTTTAATCAAATTCAATATCTCTTTTTGTCTATCTGTTATATCCATTGTAGTACCTATTTGACCACCTATTTGACCACCTATTTGACCACCTATTTGACCACTTTTAGCAAATACAATTCTAGTAAAGTTTTGCATAAATATAAAACTCTCTTTTCCATATGTATTTAGTATTCTTGGCATACCAGAACCAAGCTGTTCTACCATTTCCAAATCCCTAAATATCCTCATAAGTTCTCTGTTTTTAGGATTCGATACTCCACTAAAAAACTCATCTTTACTCATCCCAAAAGGTAAAGTTCCAGCACTTGTTATCTCTAGTCTGTCATCAAAGATTTCAAACTTTGGAGATACTTCTGTAGTCCAGTCATTGTGTACTATAGCATTTATAACAGCTTCTCTTATAGCTACTTTATCCCATAAAGTTTTTTCTATGCGTTCTTTATGTGTTATTTTAGCAAAAGTTGTATTTTCAACACCTAGTTTATCTAGTACAGATTTTGTGGCTTTGAGGATAGAGTCAAATCCATATTCATTGTTTTCTATCAAATCTATCCTATCTAAACCTTTATATTTTGCTACTTTTATAGATACATTATTATTATCAGCCATAAGGTATGCTACAAAGTTATAACTTCCATCATCTGTTAAAAACTCTAAGTTTTGAGTAAATTTTTCATTGAGAAGCAAATCTTTGGATTCATAATAAATCTTGAGTTGATTAAAACTTAAATCTTGCCTAGGAGCTTTTATCTTGCGTATAGTATGCCTAACCCTTCTAGCAAACATCTCTTCTATAAGTCTATCATCCATAGGTTCACTAGCACTTCCAATGCGTATATAACACCCTTTTGAACTCATACCTCTTTTTTTGATATAATAAGGCTTTTCACTACCACTAGCAACTATAATTTTGATGATATTGGTGTCATTAAATCTCTCTATAACTATATCAAATAACCCTAACATAGAAGGAGAGATATTGTTTTTGAGTCTATCTTTGATTTTAAGTTGCAAATCATCTAAGTTACCTATATCAAAAGCATCTTTTTCATCTCTACCAATATATATCACACCACCATCACTGTTTAGAAAAGCTATAACTTCTTTTTCTAACTCATCTGTAAGTTTGCGTTTATACTCTATCCTATTGTTTTCTATCATATCTTAATTTAGTAACCTTTGCTATTTATACTAGTTGATTATATCACATACAAATGTAACCTACCATAAATTATACAACCTGTAGGTTTTTGACCATGTCAAACAAAAAATTAAGTGTAAGGACACCACAACCTACCTAAATTTGCAAAGCAAACCTCTCCACCTCATCATCTATCTCAAACAGCTCTTGTAAAGATGAGGCTTTAACTCCATCAAAATGTTTATAAGTTTTTAAGATACGCTCTATCATATCTCCAAAGTTGTATCTATCTTCTACAAATCCTTTGATGGCTACTTCATTGGCACGATTTAGCACCACTCCCATATCTGGATGGGATAAGAGATGCTCTTTTATCTGCCACATTGGGTATCTGGATTCTTTTATCTCTTCAAACTTTATAGAGTTTAACTCTAGTAGATTTAGTGGTGGCAAGATAGTCTCATCTACACTATCTACCATAGCATAGGCTATAGGCAGTTTCATATCCGTACCACTTAGCTGAGCTGTAGTTACTCCATCTATAAACTCTACTAAAGCGTGAACAGTAGAGCTTCGCTCTATATAAGCATCTATTTGAGTTGTGTCAAAAAGCCATCTAGCTTCTAGTAGTTCAAAGAGTTTGTTTACCATAGATGCACTATCTATAGTGATCTTTTGTCCCATAGACCAGTTTGGGTGTTTGAGTGCATCTTGGAGTGTGGCATTTGCTATAGCATCTATATCCCAATCACGAAATGCACCACCACTAGCTGTGATATATAGTTTGTTTGGTTTTTTATCTCCTAGCAAGTACCAAAGTCCAAAGTGTTCACTATCTATAGGGATGAGTTTGGATGAGTCTATAAATCTACCTGCTATTACTAAGGATTCTTTGTTGGCAAGAGAGAGCTTTTTGCCAAGTTCTAGTGCTTTGAGAGTTGGTTTAAGCCCAGCAAATCCAACTAATGCATTGATAACTCGCAAAGATGATGAGAGTTCTAGTATCTCTAAGATACCTGACTCTCCTGCAAAAACTCTATCGTGATTTACCAGCTCTTTTTTGCTACCATCGCTTATGGCTACAAATTTGGGCTTAAACTCAGCTATCTGTTTGTTAAGTAGCTCTATGTTGTTACCAGCTACAAGTGCTTCAACTTCTATCGAGTACCTTTTGGCGATGATAAGGGCATTGACTCCTATAGAGCCGGTAGATCCTAGTATAACTACTGACATATTATAGCAAAGCCCTAAGTGCCAATACCATCATAGGTGCACCAAAGATATAACCATCTATCCTATCTAGTATCCCACCATGTCCTGGTAGTATATCTCCACTGTCTTTGACTCCTGCTTCTCTTTTGAGATAACTCTCAAACAGATCTCCAAATATAGATGATACAGATGTAAAAAATGTCACAACTATAGCGATAGATGTAGGTGCTACATAGCTTCCTGCCATACTACCAAAGATAGTAGCAAACACTATCCCACCAGCTACACCCTCTAGTGTTTTGTTTGGTGATGTATCTGAAAACTTAGTCTTACCTATGGCTTTACCTGTGAAAAATGCCATCACATCAGTTAGTGCTACAGTTACAAGCAACCAAACCATAGCCTCTATACCAAAGTCACGATATAGTATCAAAAAGAAAAACACCCCACTAGCAGGATATAAAAATGGCAATATAAGTCGCTTATCAAAGTTGTGCAAGTATGCGATACTACCACCAAATATGATAGCCACTAGATAAAACAGATCATCAGGATTTGGGAAGAAGTAGGCAAATATCCAAAGTAAAGTAGCCCAAAAGTAAGCAGATGAGTTTGCCAATCTAAAGAGTTTCATCGCTTCATAAAAAGCAAATATATAAATCACACCCAAAAATGCCCACATAACAAAGTAGTTAT
>Ga0256828_1002533_pt1 | contig 10842 bp, 11 predicted proteins | sample CV88metaG_FD_185993 | JGI IMG/M metagenome (GOLD analysis project Ga0256828, IMG submission 185993) | Hydrothermal vent microbial communities from East Pacific Rise, Pacific Ocean - CV88 | ecosystem: Environmental > Aquatic > Marine > Hydrothermal vents | place: Pacific Ocean: East Pacific Rise... | reverse complement strand
GTCATCCCCAATAGCAGGTGCATTACCTTCTACTGTTACATCTTTAGCTATACTCCAAGAGAATAACCAATGAATACCATTCCATTCAGTATTATCATTATCCCATACAATCCAATCACCTACATGGAATGTCTCCCCATTAATATCACCTGATACACTAACAATATAGAATTGTCCAGTAGTATCTCCATCAGGAGGAAAAGTACCACCACTAGCATCCCATTGACCTACATAAATAAGTCCTGAGGCTACTGTCTTAGCTTTCTCACTCCAATGGTGTGCTGAATAGAAAGTAGTATCATTATATAATATACTATCACTAGACTCATCATAGTAGTAGTCTTTAACAAACACATCCTCAGGTTCATTAGCCCAAGAGTTAGCTGTTAGCTGTTCTGCTTCTGATTGCATCTTCTCTTTATAAGATTTAACTGAATGATGTAAACTTGAGAAGTCTGATGTATCAATAGGAGTATATGTACCATCACCATTAGATTGATAATCTTTTACTAATACATCTTCTGCTTCAGTAGCATATGAGTCTGCTGTTAATACTCTTGATTGGGCATTATAGTAAGTGGCTATATCTGACTCTGTATTAACAAATGTAATACCAGTTAAATGGATAGTATCATCTTGTTTAGCAGGAGTATTTAAAGTAATGTAATGTACTACTCCATTACCATCTGGTGTTCCTTCTGTGTAATCACTAGGAGCAAGTGTAATACCATTTACTACTACATCTACATTCCCTGATGTAAAAGCAATATTAAAAGTATCATCACCATCATTAGCTGTGTATTCTACTTCATTAGTTAAGTTTAAAGGTTTACCTATAATACTGTTCCAATGAATTGTTCTTGTTTGCTTTACATAAGGGTCTGGTGTCATAGAGGATAAGTAAACAAGTAAATCACCTTCTAACCAATCATTCCCATAAATAGGAGCTAGACTATCTTCTGATACAACCCAATACATACCATCTTCTAATGTTCCTGGTTGAGGAGGAGTAAATGTATCTGTATTAGGGTCCCACACACCTGCAATAATTAAGCCATTTGAATAGGCTTCTGATATTACACTCCAATGATATGAACTATAACCAGTTCTAATACCATCATCTACTGGTACATTAAAATTCTCACTAGCCCATTTACTAGCTGAGTCCCTAGCATCAAGAGCTATATCTGCTGATAGACCTGCTTCTATGGCTGAGTTATTTGCCTTATCAGCATTTACATATGAGATAAGAGCATACCTAAAGGCATCTGCAATTTCTCCATACAATAAAGTAGTTCCTAATTCTTCTGCTCTAGTAGCTACTTCTACATATATATTAGTATCAGAAGTTGGGTACTCATAAAACATAATACTATTATCCACAACTTCCCAATTCTCTATTGGGATTAAGTCTCCCATCTTAGGACTATTATCCCCTCTTACCCATAAATTATCTGGGTATCTCCATTCTGTATATGGTCCATTTTCTAAGTGGTCCTGACTACCATCTGATGGTAAGCTATCATCATATTTATAGGCATAAGGTCTTGTGTACTCTTCATTTGCTATGTAGAAGTCCACTATAAACCTATTACTCTTACCATCAGCTACATATTTCTTATAACTAATCATTCTTTATTCTCCTTTATCTTTTACTTCTTTGGTAAAAATATCCCTCTACATTAACAGTAGCTATTTCAAAACCTTCATCTGGCTCATCAGGATTATTCCTAAACTCTATTGTGAGATTTTCATTATTTCCCATAACAGTTACTTTACTATCATTATAATAGTCTCTTGTATAAAACCTAACACTATCATACCAATATAAATCATCTACCCAAGTGTCTTCATCTCTCCATCTAGGTCCATAAAACTCATCAGATACTAACTGTACCTTATCTAATGAATAGATAGTAGTCATATATTTACTAGCTTTATTTATAGTATATTCTATTGTCCTAATTTGGTATCTTCCTCTTACAGTCCCTAGTCCACTTTTATCTTGAATATAGAATTTAGAGAATACAATTACAGATTTATAAGGAATACCTCTTGCTATTGTATTATAATAATCTCTATATTCAACATTCTCAATTAATGGTGGTACATCTAAACTTATTTTAACTAAGTCTCTATCAAAGAATAAAATATATAAATCATTCTTGATTATATGAATACTTAATATATCTTTTAAGAAAGTCCATTTATGAAAAGCTAATTGTAAGTCCTTACCTTCTTTAACAACATTATTAAATACAATAAGTTCTCTAGGTTTACTCTCTTGTGTCATAAATACATAACCTAGAACATCATGTCCTACCATGTGCTTTAATGGTGAAGTAATATATGATGGTAGGTGTAAAGTAATGTTATTAGCATCTGAAACAATAGTATTATCATCAACAATCTTATAAGAATAAATCTGAGATGTATCTCCAATAGTAGTAGTAAAATATACTTTATTTCCTACACTAATTGCTTTAGGAGTAGCATCATAAGTATAACTAGATATAGGAACTATATTAGCTGTATTAGGAGTAAGTGCCCCTTTTAAAGATAGAAGCCCATATTGGGTATCATCTGAGAATAGTATAAGCTGTCCTGATAAATCTACTGCACTTCTTAATATAGAAACATCTGTTGATGCAATAGACAAATCAATAGGGTCATCATCAATAACATCTAATGCTGAACTTACAAAGAAGTTACCAAACTCATTAGTAGATGATAATATTACACTATCTCTAGTTAATAGTCCTAGTCTATTCTTATGGAAGAAGATACTTGTAAGTGGGCTCCCTATAAAACTAGGGTCATCTAAGTCAGTCATTCCTCTAGTTTGTCTTGTACCCCATTTACTTTCTCCATCTAATCCTGAACCATCAATAAGTACACCTTGATAAGTATCAAACTTAAAGCCAGTAGATAGTCTATATAATACATGAGGCATTGTAGAACTATCTAGTGTAGTATATACACCAGGAGCAGGAACTTCTTGCCAAGAGTTTTCTTTATGTTTGTATTGTAAATAGTAATCATCAATATCAGTAGATGTACTACCAGTTACTTGTACTATAAACCCATCTAATCTTGAAGGGAGTTTAGCAGGTAATTCTGAACTATCTCCTACTGTTTTCCATACACCTAATGAGGCATCATTACCAAAAGTATCACCCCATTCAATATCATCTAAACCATAATCAATATTATATGCTACACCTTTAGAACTTAAATTCATACCAGATGTAGTACTATTTTCTGCTATTTTATCAGCTATCTTATAAGAAGAACCTAAATCAGGGTTTGTTTCTCCTGGTCTTGTATCCTCTATACTTTGAACTGAATAGTCATTAATAGTATATGTATATCCCTCTAATCTTGTACCTGAATTACCACTTGTATCTTGATATTGATTAGTAATAACACCAGTAGTCTTCTTAATCCAATAGAAAGCATAATCATAATATCCTTTACTAGGAGCTATAAATGTTTCATCAAATTTAGTAGTTATAGTTTTATTGATTATAAAAGTATGGTCTCCAATAGTTAGAGCCTCAAACTGTTCTCTAGCTTTATATAGTGGGGATATAGTTAAGTAGTCTTGTTTATACTCACTATATAAGTATGTCCCATTAGCATTAAATACACTAATAGTTCCATCACCAGGAATTACTACTATATATTGTTCATTACTTGTACCTCTATCATATGAGTACACAAAAGCATCTGTCATCTTTAGTGGCATATTAGGAGAAGTAAGAACATCTACTGCTCTAGTAGGGTTTCTCCTTAAAACTCCTCTTGCCAAGTTAGGTAAACAGTTCTTCATCTCAGTTACCTGAGAGTCAAATCTCCCTTCTTGAAACTGTTGGGAGACACCTTGATTAATAGCCTTTAATGTTGTATTAATTAGTGCTCCTGGCATTAGCTTCTTCTCCCTTTATTTTTGTATAAATACTTCTTGAGATAACCATTATGTATTCTACTACCTCTAATCAATCCATAATCTTGTGATTGTAATTGAAGTCTTTGTAAATCTACTAAAGAAGATGCTTCATTTAACCTAGTAATCTGAGTTGCTTCTACTGAGCCTATTACTTGTTCTTGAAATACTCTAGTTGCTCTTTCTGCAATGTACTCATATGCTTCTATTGGTAAATCTTCAATAGGGACTAAATATATTAAGTCTGCTGTTAGAGTTTTGTCAATAACATAAGTATGATTTCTTACATCATATATCTTATGATTTTTCATTACATATTGATACTTAAATTCAGTATTACCAAAATCTACTCTAAGCACATTAGGTGGTAATGTAATAAAACCATCTATATCTGGTACTAAATCTATATCATAATCCATATTAAAGAACCAACCTTGTGTCAATACAGCCCTAATAGACTCTCTTACTTTTCTTTTTGCTGTTTCTGCATCTGTACCTAATGGTAGTGTATCTATTACTGTATCATCTTCTAGGGGGGCTTCTCCTATACCTAGTAATACTCTATTAATTAAATCTATTAGTGTCTGTTTTTCCATCTTTGTTTGTTCTCCTTTATAATAATCTCTATTGACACCCCCTAGGGAGTGCCTAAGAGGCTACCTATTAAGGTGCATCTGAGTTGATAACAACCATACCAGTAGGGTTAAGTGCACCCATACCTAAAGCATAGAAGCTTGTTAGTTGCCATCCTAGTCTACGGAAGTCATAATTAGCTTCAGATTGAATATCCATTGCTTTTACAACACCTGCTACATCCTTAGTAAACATAAGAGCAATAAGTTTTGCATTAGTCACTTTATCTAAGTGGTTAGTCCAACCTAGGCTGAAACCTGCAACTTGTCTTACTTTACCAGTATCAATACCACCATTGTTAGAAGTGTAATCTGCATTAGTACCTCTAGTAGATTGAACTACATTGTAGTAATCACCTGGGTCCACAATTACAGAAGGTTCACTAGAAACATTCTTACGGTTTAACTCTGCTCTACCTGCAAAGAGAGCTTCAATGATAGCATCACCTTTCTCTTGTGCTGAACCTGCACCATCATAACCAGTAGCTACAACTGTACTAGCAGGTTCTTGTCCTGGAAGTGGTGTCATAGCAGGAACAGTATTACCTACAAGTTGGAAGATTTCTTTGTCAATTTTAGTTGCAAGAACTTCACCTGATTGGTATGCTAATTCCCCTCTGACTTCATACTGTGCTAGTTTCTCATCAAGAGTATCTAGGAAGTGTGAGTGAACAAATCTATCTGTAACTGTGATAGTTACTTCATCATTTGCTAATACAGAGGAAATTACTTCCTCACCTCTTACATGAGTTTGAATATCAGCCTCATCTGCTTTTCCAGTTACAATGAACTGTGCTGTTTTACCACCTGAGATTTCTCTGTTCTTGATTAAACCAAGTCCAATGTTCTTCTCACGGAAAGCTTTAATAACTTCCCCAGTATATAATTTTAAGGCTGTTGCTCTTGAAGCATCCTTATTTGGTAATGTTGGAACCATACTTGCCAATGTTCTATTCTCCTTGCCCAATGGGACTTATTATCTACTCCTAAAGTAGCTTAGAGCATTCAATATGCCCTCCTCTGTATCTCCTAGTAATCCAATACCATAATTGCATTGTTTACATAATACCCCTCTGAACTCATTAGTATCATGTATATGGTCATAGCATAATTCACTATCTTTACCACAACACTCACATACTACTGAGGTCTCCATACACTCATTGTACTCCTCTAAAGAAATACCATAAGAGTGTTTAACATCTCTTCTTTTTTGTGAGACTGCTTTACAGTCCTTACAAAGAGTTTGCCTATTATAAGGCAACTTAGAGTCTTTAACAAAAAGTACTAAGTCTTCTGTATCAAATGCTTCAAGTCCACATTCTCTACATTTTCTTAAAGGTTGTTTCACCATGGAATAAACTCCCTTTCAATCTAAAAAGCTTTCTGGATTATCTTTCTGTATCTACCATAGTAGTACATCAAGGTCCATAAAAGAACCTACCTGGGAGAGAGTACAGATAGGCTCATTTATGAACCTCACTAGGAGGTCCAAAAGTCTTATTTAGAATATATCAGAGATAGCCATCTTGGCTTCTACTGCTTGTCTAAACTTAGGGTTATTCTGATACTCAGAACTACCTACATCTTTGAAGAACTCTTCTTGTGTAGCATACCCTTTACTAGGTCTTGATTGAGGAGCATTAGTATGAATAGGTCCACTATCCCCACTAGAGTACTCTGAGTGTAGAGTCTTAATTAAGGCTTGTTGGGCTAACTTAGGAGCACTAGCTAAAGTAGCATTAATTTCAGCTACTTCTTCTGGTGTCTTACTTTCTGCTATCCATATACTTAATTCTTTAAAGTCATCTTGAGACATACCAATAGGTTCAAGTAAAGATTTAACTGCTTTCTCTTGTTTCCATTGTCTATACTCAATCTCTTCATCTACTTGTTCTTTTGAAATACCTAACTTTTCTAGTTCTGCATAATCAGCATCATCTAATTTACCTTCTTTAATAAATTTTTCTTCATACTTAGTAGTATCTAAATCTTTAATAGGGTCATTAGGTTTCTCATTAGGTTCCTCTTCTTCTGAGGGTGGGGTCTCTTCCTCCCCTTGAGATACTTGTTCATCACCTCCTTTCTTCATCTTTTCCAGTTCAATATAAGCCTTAGCAATTTCTTCTGCTGTCTTACCTTTGAATTTTTCTGGTAGTTCAAATGTTTCTTGGTCACTAGGTAGAATTACTTCCTCTTCTTGAGGTTCTCCTTCTACAACTTGGGCTACTTCTTCTTCTGTTAATACCTCAGATTGAGGTGCTTCTACTTCTATTTCTGCCATATAGCTCTCTCCTTTTTATTTATGCTTTCTTACCTTTATAGGCATCATACTCTTTATAAGATGCAAAGTCACATCTATACTTTACATCACCTGATACATAATCCTTCTTCTGAATAATTACTGTTTTACTCTTAGGTTCTGCTTCTACTTTCTTCTTAGTTGCCATCTATTATCCTCCTTGTTTTGCTTGGTTTACAGCAACCTCTTTACCTGCTTCTGCTTGTAATTGTTGTTGTTGCATCATTTGTTGTTGTTGCATATCTTGTTCTCTCTGTTCCTTAGACTTAATAATCTCATCTGGTTTCATACCTAATGAAGTTGCTACTGCTGAGAAGTATGCTTCTACATCTAAGTACTGAGCAATAACCTCAGGTCCTAATTGTGCTATTGATTGTAGCATAATATTCAAGTTATTAAAGTCTTTCTCTCTACTAACAGCACTAATACCAGTTGTAATACTTGGTACTGTAACCTTTAAAACTTCAGGATTAAGTTCCTTTAATACAAGATGTACTAATGGAGTTTGAAATTCAGAAGCTAGGATACTAAATGTACCTCCAAGTACACTCTCTAGTTCTGCTACTGTTGCTCTAACCTCTGTTGCTGTTGTTCTTTCTGAGTCTCTAATTTGTCCTCCTAGCATTAGGAAGGCTTTAGATAGTCTCATCTCTAACTGTTGCATTAGAGCTAGAGGGACTTGGAAGTCTGCTGATTTCTGTACTTGTAATACAGTCACCTCTCTATCAAGGTCTCCCATAACAAACTCACCATTCTCTGAATTATTAAGGTCATCTACTTTGAGTGTAGAACCTGGTCTTAAACCAAACTTAACTTGTGCCATAACAGCACTACCTTCTACAATAGTTTGAGTAAGGTCTTCAAGACTTCTTAAGTCTCCTATATATTGTTGTACTAAACCTCTACCATAATTCTCATTATTAACAGAAGTCCATCTAAGAATAATGTAAGGCATATCATCTACACTATACTTCTTCTCAGTACCCTCAATAACTACACCTTTAATCTCTTGCCATACTTGAAACTTGTTATTGTCCTTAGCTATCATAGTATATACATCTACTTGCTTTCTGTCTTTAGAGCTCTCTGCATTATCTACATCCATCTCTTCTACTTCTGCATCTAGTTGTTCTTGTACCTTCTGAGGTAGGGCTGTGAAGTCCATAGTCTCTTTAATACAAGCTGTTAATACATTACCTACATAGTCTCTTTGTACTACATACTGATGAGGATTGAAGACTTTAAAGCTACCATTAGGCACTTTATACAACATAACATTACCAGTAATAATAAGTAGTTTCATAGCCTCATAGATAGGTACTCTCATAGCCTTTACATTTATGTATTCTACTACATCATTCTCTATCTGTGCTAACTCATTTTCTACTTGTTGTAGTTGGTCCTCTTTCATATCTGCTACTAGCTCTCTATCAGGTAATAACCTAAAGAAAGAACCAGTTGGAGGGATAAGAGTTAAGAGTAATTTAGAAGCTAGAGCATTAACAGCACTAGGTCCTACTGAGTTGTAGGGAGTAGGCATAATAGCACTAGGGTCTCTATTGTCATTAGGGAATATGTAAGGTAGTGTTAGTTCACTACAATCTTCCCACTCCTGCTCAAACCCTTCTCTATCTGTCTCATTATAGTCATACCAAGACTTAGCTGTTCCCCACTTCTTGTGTAAGGGGTGTTCTCTTTTACTTGCCATATCTTATTCTCCTAAATCTTTAATCCAGTTGTAGCAGGAGATACACTTGTAGGTGTAGTAGAAGTATCAGATGCTAAAGGTATCTGCAAACCTCTTGTACCTAACTTACTTTTATTTACTGCACTATCTTTTAGTTTAGAGTCATCAAATGTCTCTACTTGTGTATCTAACTTACTACCAACTGATGTTGATGTATTAATTGGTTGAGGCACTACTGGTGCTACTGTTGGTGATTTTCCACTACCCATATCTATTTCTCCTTTAATTCTTTTTCTTCTATATCTAACTTAGTAAGAGATAGGATAAAGTCCACTACTTCCTGCTGTCCAACTAATACACCAAGGTCATAAGAATTAATCTCCTTCTTTGGTAGTTGATTGGGGTATCTCTCCAATATCTTCTGCATCAAGTATGTCATCTCCATCTTCTATCTTCTCCTTTGTTATCTCCATTGTATCTATTTGAGGAAACATAATATCATCAAATAAAAAGCTAGGTGGTCTTGCTCCATCTGGTAGTGTTCCTCTCTCTTTAGAGATTAAGTAAGAACCTACTACACCAAGTATAAACTCCATGTCTGCTTTTCCCTCTGTTAATGAGGCTACATCACCTAGTAGATAACATACCTGAGTAAGTAGTTTTTCAGTCCACTCACCCCTAGTCATATTACCAGGTGTCTCTTCATACTTATAGGTCATCAAACCTAATCCTATATCTTGAACCATCTTTGTTCTCTCCTTTAAATATATTTTAGCTAAAGTATATTATTTAATCCTACACCAGTAGTACACTAACTGTACTAACTCTCACTCTATGGTGTTCTGATGTAGGGAGGGGACTAATATATTTCCCTCTGGTCGTTTGATGTAGACTTCCTACATAGCCCCTTTTCTTACACTTTCCCAATCACCAGTAATTGAACTTTTACCATACTCAGTTACTCTTCCTGAGAACATATTGGTTAATACATCCATTGTCACTTCTTCCATAAATGGTAGAGGATTAGTAGGTATATCCCAATTAGGTTTAAAACCAATAAGTTTAAGTCTCTGGTCTGTAATGTATTTAACATAATCTTTAACTACTTCATTATCCATATGAGGAGGATTAAGTTCATCAATAAGTTTACATTCTTTCTCTACAATATCTCTAGCTGATTGATAAATTCTTCTTTTAATATTGTCATCAAACACATCTTTATTCTCTTCTACAAAGGTTCTGAATAACCAACTATTACCTTGAACATGAGCCTCTTCATCTTTGATACTCCATTCAACAATAGTACATAAACCTTTATACTTGTTCTCAAACTGATAAGCTAGTAGCATAGCAAACTGAGCAAACAAACTTACCCCTTCTGTAAGACTAGCATATACAGCTAACATAAACATAATGTCTTGTCTGTATCTATAAGAGATATACTCTTCAAGAGGCTTGTCTATAAGAGGCTCTATCTGGTAGTAGTCTTTCTCATACTGCTCATACTTCATAACTTGGGACTTCTCTACATAAGCTATCTTATCACTCATAGTAGCATCATCTAAGAACTCAGTATAGAAGCTATCCTCAAAGCCTAGTGTCTCTGTAAATAAGGAGTAAGCACTAATATGTGTATTCTCTCTATCTGCATGACCTCTAAGCATCATAGTAACCTCAGTAGGTTTAAATATTCTCAGTAATACATCATAGCCATGAGCTACCTCAATATCATTCTGAGTAAATAGTCTCATTACTTGTGTAATAAACTCTTGTTCTTCTTCATCTGCCTTATTGAAGTCCTCTACATCTGAGGCAAGAGGGACCTCATCATAGTGCCATACTAACTTATCATGTGTCTCCCAGTAAGTAAATGCTTCTGGGTACTTCATTGGTTTAAACACTCTTCTACTCTCTAATAAACTCATTCTTTACTCTCCTTTCTATGCACAACCTAAACAAGTATCAGTCTCTAAACTCAAGTCATTATTTGATTGTTCTAATTTCTCTCTCTTCACTTCACCTATTGTAGCCCTTTTGAGAGACCTACTTCTAACATAATACAAAGACTTTAGTCCTTTCTTCCAAGCTAGAATATGTAAGTCATATAGAAGCTGTGCATTAATATCTGGTCTTAAGAATAAGTTAGTAGAGATACCTTGGTCTATATGAGGTGTCATAATTGCTACTGCCTCTATGATAGCTCTCTGGTCTATCTCATGTGCTGTCTTAAATACATCTTTCTCATCATCAGTTAAAGAGTCTAGGTCTTGTACTG
>Ga0256828_1002532_pt1 | contig 10845 bp, 11 predicted proteins | sample CV88metaG_FD_185993 | JGI IMG/M metagenome (GOLD analysis project Ga0256828, IMG submission 185993) | Hydrothermal vent microbial communities from East Pacific Rise, Pacific Ocean - CV88 | ecosystem: Environmental > Aquatic > Marine > Hydrothermal vents | place: Pacific Ocean: East Pacific Rise... | reverse complement strand
AGCGATATATATTAAAGTAATGACAATATAAACTACTAATATAAAAGAAAAGAAAAAGGCACTAACATTTTTTCTTTTTCTGTTAAATGAAAAAAATATTCCTATGATGAATAGTGCTAATGATAATGACATATCTATTTTAACCTTGATATTTTTTAGATAAAACTGGAATATATGATGGAACTAAAGATAAATATTTTTTTCCTTTTTGCTCACCAAATTCAATTAAATCATTTAAAAATTGACAATGTTCTTCATAATAATCTTGATAATCTCTATCTCTAAAAAATGATGGATGAGTTTCAAATACTGTTTGCATCAAATCATCAAATTGTGCAGAAGAACTATGCTTCCAAAAATACTTTTCATCTGGATTTCTACCATCTGCTCCTAAAATATAAATTTTCTTACTTACCGAAGATGCAATTGGTAACATATACAATGTTAATATATTTGCTGATGATTTAACCCAAAGTTGATCTGATGTTGGAAAATGAAACTCATCTTGTTTAGTCTGTACTCCAATTATTCTATCTTTAAGCTCAGGATAATGAGCCAATATTAGACTAACTGTATTAAAAGGTACAATAATATAAGGCTTATATCTTCTATAAACTTTTAAAACTTCATCTCTGAAGAGAGCAGAATATTCATTAGGACTAAAATGAAAAACAGGATCAGCAAAGGTTAAAATATCCGGACCTCCTATATATTCTAAAAAATCATCATTTTTTACTGTACTATTACAAATAACTTTAAATGCATCTTCTTCATAGTCAAACTCTTTATATCTATCAAAAGAAGGACCTGTTACAAAACAGTATGCTTTATTTTTATGTTTATTTTGTTCCAACATTTTAGTATAGTTTATAATACTTTGCTTTTCTAAATTCAGTTTATCTTTTTTTGATATTGTTCCACTATATCCATTTTGCAATAAAGTACCCTCAACAGTAGAAAAATAGTTTTTATCTAAAATATTTGTTTTATATAACTTAAATGGATTTGATTTTAGTAGTTCACTAGCTTTTGTATATAAAATCAAATCAGCTGAATGATTATGGTCTTTTACTAAACTAATATGTGATAAATTATTATCTAAATAATTTCTTTGGTTTGGTACTTTATTTACTTTTGAAAAATCAAAACTTAATAGTTCATTACTTACTTCTATTTCAATACACAAATCTTCTTTATATGGAAAAGCCCAAGCTACTCTATTGGCCATATCTATCAATTCATTACTATTAGTTATTTTAGGAGATATGACAATAGATTTTATTTGTTTAGGTTCATAACCATACAAAATTCTTTGAACTTTTCGTATGGCGTTATATATAAAATTTATTTTTTCTCTTTTTTGTATTGCTTTTATATCTCTTTTGGCAAATGCCACATTACTCATTTTTCAATCTCCAATTTATTTTTTCTAACCTATCCACATCTATAATAGTTATAATTACAACTAAAATATACGATATTAATGTCGCATATGCAGCCCCTTCTACTCCATATTTAGGAATCAAAATATAATTAAAAACTGCATTTGCAATTCCTGCAACTAATGTTAAAATTGCTATTCTTGTATTCTTCCCTAAATTATAGTGATAACCTATAAAAAGCTTTCTCAGAGATTCAAATGTCAAACCAAGCGCAATAATGGGAATAATATTTAAAGCTGAATTGAATTTTTCATTTACCATCAAATGAAAAATATATGGATAAACTACTAGAAAAACACCAAACATAAAGAAACTACCTATTATGTAAAGATATTGAAATTTTAATATCTTTATTTTTGTTTCTGTTGTAGCAGTTTTAATTCTCTTATAAAATTCAGGTGACCAAACTTTTAGTAATGCATCATGAACTATTCCTAAAGTGGCTCCCATCGTATATGCTATTGTATATAAACCAGTTACTTCTAATCCTAACATATTTGCTAAAAAAATTCTATCTATACTATTCATCATAACTAAACCTAAAACATGAAAAGTTAAAGGTAATAAATACTTTACTAATTCTTTTTGTTTAATAAAATCAAATTTCATATCAATATAATGATGTTTATATAGATAATATATGGAATATAAGGAAAATAACAAAACAATTGTAAAGTCTGCAAAATATTTTCCTTCCCATCCCATTTTGAAAACAATTATTAAAAGTAAGGACAATCCTATTGAAAATATAACTTTCAACACTTGATAAACTGCATAATTTGAAGCTTTTTTTTCAACTTGAAATATTGTTTCTAAAATTTCATTTGATACTAAAAACAGAGACATTACAGCTATTAAAAAAAATATATATAATGGAATTTGAGTAAAAAAAACACTTTGAATAAAAAATAAAATAAATAAGATTATTATAAAAGAATACATAGATATGATAAAAGAATTAAAAATATATTTAGCTACTTCAGTTTTTTTTAATTGAGGAGCTTTTACTATTAAAAATAAAGATGGCTTTAATCCTATATAAATATTTACTATTGCAGCGATAGACATTATTAAACCCAATATTCCATAATCTTCTTTTGATAAATATAAAGTAAATATTGGTAATAATAAAAATGGTGCTGCTTTTGAAAAAATAGTGGAAAATGTATATAACAAAGAATTCTTTAGATATTTTCTATACATTTAAAAGCCTCTATATACTTATACTCTCTTAAATTTTCATTGTTATATCCATAAAAATCTATACCATTTACAGTTGCTGCTTCAGCATCATTTATACTATCTCCTATTAGTATAGTTTCATCAAATTTATATTTATACTGATATAAAATATCTTTAACTATTTCACCTTTAACTTTTGGAGAGCCATTTATAGATAAAAAATACTCTTCTAACCTTAATTTATGACAAATATACCTTAAATCTTTTTCATCTGCACCTGATGCTATATGCATATTATAATTTTTATAATTTTCTCTAATAAAATCTAAACTATCTTTTATAAGATATTTTTTTTGAGCCAACTCTTCTTTTGTGATTTGAGAATATATCTCAGCATATTTTAGAACATCTTTATTTGTAATACTTTCATTTATAATATGTGTAAAAAAATACTCTATTTTTTTATATCTTGACATTCCAGCATTTTTTAGATGAAACTCTACAAGTTTATCTACTTTATCTTTTGGAAAATTAGTTAGAAGTTTTCTAAACGCTTCCGTTTTTACAGGAATAGAATCAAGTATAACACCATCAAAATCAAAAATTATATTTTTTATCATTCTAATATCTCAGATATTACTGTGCATGGTAAACCATCACATGTAGCTATCCGTAATGGGGCTACAATCACTCTTTTAATTTTAGTATCTGAATTAACGTCTCTTAAATTCATATCTTCTATTAGCAATATAGGCTTTTGAGGGTTTAAAAAAGCTTTATGAGCTTCTCTACCTAACATTCTATTGGCAAAGCTAGAAACTGAAATACTATCAAAACCTAATGCTCTAATACTTGAAAATTTGTCTCTTATATATTTAGCAAGATCTGGAGAAAAACCATAATTCTCTTTCCAAAACACATCTTCATCCCGTTTATCACATATCCCTGTTTTTATAATTAACAGATCAAATAGTTCTTTCTGTTCAACATTTTCTAAAAGAGCAATTAATTCATCTTTTATGATCAAAGATTGAGGCTCTAACTCAAAAAAAAGAACATTCTTAAAATCAAAATAATCAATCGAAAAATCTTCTATAGTTTGTCCATCTTCAAAAAAATGATATGGCATATCGATATGTGTACCTATATGAACAGTAGTGTTAATTGTACTATCATTTGCTACATCACCATTTGCAATACTAGACTTTTTTTTACATATAAACTTATTCCTATGTCCATAGGTTGGTGTAGTATCATCAAGTATATATGATAAATATAATAATTTACTACTCACTTTTATTAGCCTCTATATCTTTCAAACACTCTAATAAACCTTGCCCCATATCTATATAAGGATTTGCAACAAGTTTTTTACTTCTTGTTGGATGAAAAGAATAAGGTGTAGTTTTATAATGATTATGATATCCATCTTTATTTAACTTTATTTTCAGTCTATTTCCAAGCATTTCATTAATCATTTCAAAGAGCTCTTTTCTTTGCATTCTCTCAACACCAGTTAAGATAATATGTTCATTTATAAATTCATCTGATTCTATAATGTTAACTGCAAGTTTAGCAACATCTGCAGCATGAATATACTCTCGTATCTCTTCTCCATCACCACTATGATTAATTTCATTATTTTCTAGAGCAGATTTTAAAAGATTATAAATATAATTGTTATGATAATCCCGTTCTCCATAAACTGACCCATATCTTACTATAGTAAATTTTAATCCAAATTTTTTATAGTATTCTTCAACTAACTTTTCTGATGTAAGCTTACTGATACCATAAAAAGAACCTTTATCACTCATTGCATAAGCACTACTAGCATAAACAAAACGCTTAACATGGAACTTTTTACAAGCTTCTAAAATATTCATATTCCCCATAACATTAAGTTCTAATGCTTTTACAGGATTTGCGATTGCATCATCAAGATTTGCAAAACCTGCAAAATTATAAACAATATCTGCAGCTTTAACAAGACTATCTACAGCTTCAACATCAAGGATATCACATTTTACAAAGTATTTATCATCTACATATTTTGAACTATTTAAATCTGCAGAAATTACATCATAGCCACAACAAAGTAGTTCTTCAACAACATAACTACCTATAAAACCATTGCCACCAAAAACAACTACCTTTTTACGCATTGGAGAATACCTCATTTTTAAGTGGTTGACCATTTTTATATCTTATAGCTTCTTCTATAGCTTGTACTTCCATATCTGTTCTACTATCAATGGTGCTAGCTCCCATATGACATGTAAGTAGACAATTATCCAACTCTATTAGACTCCCCTTATATGGTTCTTCTTCAAAAACATCAATAGCAGCTGCAGCAATAGTTTTATTTTTAAGTGCAGTATATAAATCTGATTCATTTACAATACCACCTCTAGCACTATTAATAAGTATTGCACTCTCTTTCATTAAATCAAGTTCATGCTTAGATATATAGTCTTTTGTATCATCTTTTAAAGGTAAATTAATCGATACAATATCACTAGACTCTAAAAGCTCATTTTTTGTAACAAATTCTACATTATAAAGTCTCCCATATGCTAAGTCTGGTTCAATATCATGTACTAAAAAGTTCACATTAAATGGTTGTAATAAATGAATAAGGCTTTTTCCAATTCTTCCCATACCAAAAACACCTACTGTTTTACCATACAATAGTGTTCCCATATACCGATGCCAAATACCATTTTTTATATTAATATTTGTCTCAGTGATTTTTCTTGCCAAATCCAAAATCATACCTACACATAATTCAGCCACTGCCATAGTAGGAGCATCAGGAGTATAAGCCACCCTTACTCCATAGCTTTTACAAAGATCAAAATCAATCCCATCAAGGCCGATTCCAACTCTTGATATCAGTTTTAAATTTGGTGCATTTCTAAAAACTTCTTCTGTGATTTTTTCTGTACCAGCTACTAAAACTTCAGCATCTTTTATATCTTCAGCTAACTCTTTAGTAGTAATTTTACGTCCATGTTCATTTGTTCGCAACTCTATTTTATTGTTTTGAATAAGCTGTATAGGGACTTCAGATGTTGATGAAAAAGGATGTGTAGAAACAAACAACTTCATATTAAATCAACTCCTCTTTAATACGTTGCATACCAGAAATCGCTGAATCACGCATAAAAAAATAGTCAATTCCGTAAGCTAAAAATGTACAACCATCTTTTATTTTTTCTTGTAATTTAGAAGGATTTGTATCAACTACATGAAATCCTGATGGAATATTATTAGCTTTACATCTTTCTAAAACTCTTTGAACTGCTATCTTAACATCTTCTCTCTCAAATGCTCCTGGGTATCCCATGCTTCCTGACAAGTCATATGGCCCTATAATTGTCCCATCAATACCTTCAACTTGAATAATCTCATCAATATTTTTAACAGCATCTATATGTTCTATTTGTGCAATAATTACTAACTCTTCATCTACCCATTTTTTATACTCTTCAAATGTAGTACCATAACCCGAAGCTCTATAAAGCCCAACACCTCTTTTACCTTCTGGAGGGTATTTTGCATATTCTACGGCCTGTAGTGCGTCTTCTTTAGAAGAGACCATAGGAACAATGATGCCATCTGCACCCATATCTAAAACTTTTTTAATTACTACTTCTTCATTTTTACTTACTCTAACTAATGCTTTTATCCCTTTTGCTTGAATAGTAGCAATAAGTGTCTGAGTCATAGACAAATCTATTGAAGTATGTTCAATATCAACTACAAGCCATTCAAAACCAGCTAAGGCCATTACTTCTACACTCATAGGATTTCCTATCATTATCCAACTACCAATAGTTAACTCATTATTTTTTAATTTCTGTTTTAAATTCATTTTTTATCCTATAAAGTATCTTTATGTATATGTAAAAGTTCTGCCAATTTAAAATCTTCAGGTTCATCAATATCAACCGCTTCAAGTTTATTTACTTCAAAAATTTGAGGTCTTAAACCTATACGTTTTTTACCAGCTTTTAAAAATGAATCTTTTGAAAAAATATAAAAATTTGAATTTTCTTCATATAGTGGTTCTAAATCTTGTGTACGGAGGAGTTCTTGAGGATTATGATTAACAGGGTTAGCCTCTTTATCATAAAATCTTGTTTGTACTTTTGTAACACCAAATAGAGAGTCATACTTATCTAAATTTTCAAAATAAGATTCCACTGCTTTATCTATGGTTTCTGCTCTAAGAAGTGGATTTGTGCTATGTGTTTGTAAAAAATGTTCACCTTCTAGTTGATTCAAATCATAATCGATAATAATATTCATAGAGACATCCCCACCTTGGATAGATTCTGGTCTATCTATAATAAGCACTTTATCTCCAAAGTTTTTCTTTGCATCTTTAGCTATTACATCACTATCTGTATTTATCACAACTTTATCTATATATTTTGAATTCAGCAATGACTTCATAATCGCATGATATAAAGGTGTACCATCAAAACTCTTCATATTTTTATTTGGAACTCTTTCTGAGGTTCCCTTCATTGGAAGTAATGCTATAAGTTTTATCAACGAATATCCTTTAAATACCACTCATACATAGTAGCTATGCCCTCTTTAAGCTCAACCTTATGTTTCCAACCAAGCGAGTGAAGTTTGCTAGGGTCTGTTAGTTTTACCATTGTTCCATCTGGTTTAGTGTCATTAAAGTAGAGTTTCCCTTGAAAGCCAACTATCTTTTTAATGGTCTCTGCTAACTCTCGTATGCTTATATCTACACCTGTACCTATATTGATGTGAGTATTACGTATCTCTTTTGTTTTGTACTCTAAAGTTTCACAGCTTTTATTGAACCCTAGTTGTTCATCTACTATATCTTTAAAATCAACCTTCTCCATTAAAAAGACACAAGCATCTGCCATATCTGCTGAGTATAAAAACTCACGTCTAGGTTTTCCACTTCCCCATATCTCTACTTTAGGAGTATTATCGAGCTTTGCTTCATGCATCTTTCTAAGCAGTGCTGGAAGTACGTGACTAGTCTCTAAGTCAAAGTTATCGTTTGGACCATAAAGATTTGTTGGCATTACACTTATGAAGTTTGTGCCATACTGAATGTTATAGCTCTCACACATCTTTATACCTGCTATTTTTGCTATAGCGTATGGTTCATTTGTGTACTCTAGCTCACTAGTAAGAAGGCTATCTTCACGCATTGGTTGTGGAGCATTTTTAGGGTATATACAAGTGCTACCTAAAAAGAGCAGTTTTTTTACCTTGTTTAGGTAGCTTTGGTGGATGACATTATTTTGGATTTGAAGATTTTCGTAAATAAACTCTGCTCTGTAAGTGTTGTTTGCTACTATACCACCAACCTTTGCAGCAGCGAGTATCACATACTCTGGTTTTTCACTCTTAAAAAACTCTGCTACTGCGTTAGAGTCAAGTAAGTCTAACTCTTTATGAGTTCTATATACTAAGTTTCTATAACCTTTTGACTCTAGGTTTTTAACTATTGCTGAGCCTACTAGACCACGGTGTCCAGCTATGTATATTTTGCTATGTTTTTTCATCTACTCTTTCCTACTCAAAATAACTTGTAGTCCTATATCCACCCTCTTGAAGGTAGACATCTTTAGTCATTAGCTTAAGGTCACTCTCCATCATATCATTTACCAACTCTTCTAAAGTATATTCTCTTCTCCAGCCAAGTCTAGTCTCAGCTTTCGTAGGATCACCTAAAAGTAAATCAACCTCTGTTGGTCTAAAGTATTGAGGGTCAACTGCTACGACCTCTTTGCCTATCTCTAACTGATATTCAGGGTTTGAACAACTTACAATATAAGCCTTCTCATCTACACCTTCCCCTTTAAACTCTAATGCTATACCTACATATTGAAATGCCATTTTTACAAAGTCACGCACTGTTGTAGTCTCACCCGTAGCAATTACCCAATCTTCTGGCTGAGGAGATTGAAGAATCATCCACATCATCTTTACATAATCTTTCGCATGCCCCCAGTCACGTTTAGCATCCAAATTACCGAGGTAGAGTTTCTCTTGAAGTCCTAACGCTATCTTCGATGCTGCACGAGTAATTTTTCTTGTTACAAATGTCTCTCCACGAACAGGTGACTCATGGTTAAATAAAATCCCATTACAAGCAAACATACCGTAAGCTTCACGGTAGTTTACTGTAATCCAATAAGCATACATCTTAGCTACTGCATAAGGTGAACGTGGATAGAAAGGGGTTGTTTCACTTTGAGGTATCTCTTGTACTTTTCCATAGAGTTCAGAGGTAGATGCTTGATAGATTTTCGTTTTTTTAGTCAGACCTAGTAGTTTTACAGCTTCTAAAATTCTAAGTGTCCCTGTACCATCTGCATTTGCAACATATTCAGGTGTCTCAAAACTTACAGCTACATGACTCATAGCAGCTAAGTTATAAATCTCATCAGGTTGAGTCTCTTGGATAATACGAGTAAGATTCATACTATCTGTCATATCTCCATAGTGAAGTATGAGGTTTCTGTTTTCTACATGAGGATCTTGGTAAATATGGTCTATTCTATCTGTATTAAAAAGAGAGGATCGACGCTTTATACCGTGAACAAGATAACCCTTTTTAAGTAAAAATTCTGCTAAATAACTTCCATCTTGTCCTGTTATACCTGTAATTAGTGCTACTTTTTTTTCTTTCATCTCTTATCCTCGTATAAAATCATCATCAACTCTTACTATATCATCCTCTTCTACATACTCACCAACTTGAACTTCTATAAGAACTACGGGTATTTTACCCTCATTTGAAAGCCTATGAAGCTCTCCCATTTTGATGTAAGTGCTCTCATTTGGTCGTACTAATTTATTACTATTTCCCACTCTTACAGTTGCTGTTCCACTTACTACTATCCAATGTTCATTTCTATGGTAATGTTTCTGAAGGCTTAAACGTTTACCTGGTTTTACAACTATACGTTTTATCTTATAGCCTTGTGTATCTTCTAAAACTGTATATGTACCCCAAGGTCTATGCGTTTTTAAGTGAACATGATGCAGTTGTGTCATTTTCTTTATCTCTGCTACTACCTGTTTTACTTTTTGAGAAGAACCTTTTTTACTTACTAAAAGTGCATCTTCTGTATCTACTATAATAAAATCTTCTACATCTATGGTTGCTATATATTTTTCATCTGAAACGATGAGATTGTTTTTAGAATCAACTGCTATATGTTTAGCATTTGTTGTGTTACCATTTTCATCTTTTGGAAGTTCTTCATAGAGAGCATCAAAGCTTCCTACATCACTCCACTCTATATTAGAAGGAACTACTTTTACTTTTGTAGATTTTTCCATCACTGCGTAGTCTATACTATCATCAGGAATGTTAAGCATATCATCATGCCCTATACGTATGAGGCCATCTTTTTTAGCATTATTATATGCTTGTAGAGATGATTCATATATCTCAGGAGAGTGCGTTTTAAGTTCCTCCAAAAAAACACCTGCTTTAAAGAGAAACATACCACTATTCCAGTAGTAATTACCAGCATCTACATAACTTTGAGCCGTCTTACTATCTGGTTTTTCATGAAAGGCCTTTACTGAGAAACTCTCTTTTACAGACTCTATATAACCAAATCCAGTCTCTGCAAAGGTTGGTGTTATACCAAAAGTTACTAGATTATCCTTTTGTGCCAACTCTTCTGCCGTTTGTAGAACGTTTACATACTCCTCTTCATCTTTTATAAGATGGTCTGATGGAGTGACAAGAACTAACTCTTCATCATCAAGTGCCATACAAGCAAGTGCTATTGCAGGAGCAGTGTTTCTTCCTACTGGTTCTAGTAGATAACTACTATTTATTTTTCCCAACTCTTCTAATTGGTCAAGTGCTAAAAAATACTGTTCTGCATTTGAGACTATCAACTGAGACTCACATACTTTAGAGTTTCTCTCTACTGTAAGTTGAAAAAGTGATTTCTCTTCAAAGAGTTTTACAAACTGTTTTGGCATAAGCGTACGGCTAATCGGCCACAGTCTTGTTCCACTTCCTCCACATAAAATGATATTTATCATCATATATTTTTCCTTTCAACACTACTTAACAATACTACAATTTCCATGTAGGATTTTTGGTAATACCCTTGACATCAATGAGAACCATATTCTCTTTACCAATGGCTTGGTATGCCTCATCACTTAACGCTTTAAACTGGTTGTGTGC
>Ga0256828_1002531_pt1 | contig 10848 bp, 10 predicted proteins | sample CV88metaG_FD_185993 | JGI IMG/M metagenome (GOLD analysis project Ga0256828, IMG submission 185993) | Hydrothermal vent microbial communities from East Pacific Rise, Pacific Ocean - CV88 | ecosystem: Environmental > Aquatic > Marine > Hydrothermal vents | place: Pacific Ocean: East Pacific Rise... | reverse complement strand
TTCCCTTTAAATTTTATTAAAAATAAATAATAACCCTTATCATTTTAACTATTTTGTTGTATAATCGCATTATGAATAATTATACAGAACTACTAAGAGCCCATCATTTAAAAGCAACACCTCAAAGATTAGAGATTACTAATGCTTTGCATACATATGGACATATGAATATTGAAAACCTCTATGCCATGATGCTTGAGAAGTTTAACTCTATCTCACTTGCTACTATATATAAAAATATAAACATAATGTTAGAAGCTTCATTTATACAAGAGGTGAAGATTCCAGATGCAAAATCTGTTTTTGAACTTACAAAAGCTTCTCATTCTCATGCCGTTTGTTCAAATTGTGGCTACATTGAAGATATCACTCTTGATCTATCTTCTATACAAAATGTGGCGATGGGCATTACAGATTTTAAAATAGAAACTTCCGATTTAGTTTTTTCTGGCCTTTGTAAAAAGTGTCAATAAATTTCCCGTTTTAACAACTCCTCAGAACAATAAGAGTATAATCGCGACATATATTTTTCCAAGAAGGAATTCCTATGCGCGGTTATAAGATTTTTGCTGGTTCGGCAAGTGTTGATTTTGCAAAAGAGATTTGTAATGTTTTAGATGTTCCATTAGCGAAAGCTGATGTTAAAAAATTTAGTGATGGTGAAATTTCAGTACAAATTGCTGAAAGTGTTCGTGGTCGCGATGTATTTATAGTACAAAGTACAGGTGCTCCCTCAAACGACAACCTCATGGAACTCCTTATTATGACAGATGCACTTAAGCGTTCATCTGCTTCAAGTATTACAGCTGTTGTTCCTTACTATGGTTATGCTCGTCAAGACCGTAAAGCAGCTCCTCGTGTTCCTATTACTGCAAAACTTGTAGCAAATCTTTATGAGACAGCAGGAATTGACCGTGTTGTTACAATCGACTTACATGCTGGGCAAATTCAAGGTTTCTTTGATATTCCAGTAGATAACCTTTATGGCTCAGTAACTTTTGAGCAATACATCAAAAGTAAAAATCTTAAAAATCCTCTTATTGCATCTCCAGATATTGGTGGTGTTGCACGTGCTCGTTACTTCGCGAAACGTATGGGTTTAGAGATGGTTATCGTAGATAAACGCCGTGAAAAAGCAAATGAAGCAGAAGTGATGGGAATCATTGGTGATGTTGAAGGCTATGATGTCATTATGATTGATGATATGGTAGATACTGCTGGAACAATGGTAAAAGCTGCAACTGCTCTTAAAAACAAAGGTGCTACATCTGTTATGGCATGTGCTACTCATGGCGTTTTAAGTGGTAAAGCATACGAAAACTTAGAAAATGGTGAGCTTGATGAGCTTATTATTACAAATACACTCGATACTAAAGAGCATAAAAAGATTAAAGTACTTACGGTAGCTCCACTCTTTGCTGAAGTTATTCGTCGCGTTTACCACAATGAAAGTGTAAATTCACTTTTCGCTTAGACACCTCTTATAAAAAAGAGGCTTAAGCCCTCTTTTTTACACCTTTCATACTTATAAATACTACCATCAAAAGTGAAACACTTACAACACTAAAAATAATTGTGTAGCCTGTTGGCAGGTCATAATTGTATGAGATAATAAGTGCTCCAAGCACTGCTAAAGAACCAAAAATAGTTGCAAATATAAAAGGCTTAAACTTTTTTTGTGTCACTCCGGCATACGAAGGTGCGATAAGAAGAGAAAACACCACCAAAACACCAGCAGATTGTACCGAAGAGGTAACGGTAATAGCTAACATTAAAAAGAATAAAAACTCTTTTTTAACTCCTTGTACTCTAGGGTAAACAACAAACATTACAAATGCAACAAAACCATAAATAGCCAAGTCTTTATATAAGTCTTCACTTGAAGTAAAGAGAATATCTGCTGCACTGAGTTTAGAAAAAAGCTCTGTTCCCTCAGCACTTTGTGCTAAAATAAGCATAATAGCAGAGATTCCAAGAGCATATAAAAGTCCTATAAAGGCCTCTATTTTCTCTACTCTTTTTGTCGCCCAAGTGATAACGAGTGCACCAAAAACTGCAAAGCTCAAAGTCATTGTACTCTGGTAAGCTCCACCCATAAACGCGATACTTATCGCCATACCACTTGCTGCAATTTGACCTATGGCTAAGTCAGTAAATATAACACCGCGTTTAATAATCTCAATACCAAAAACACTATGTATAAAAACCAAGGCGATGGCTAGCACAAAGGCTGGCCATAAAAGCTCTATTATTTGCATATGTTTTTTGCTATATTTTCATAAAACTCTTCTAAAGTTTTACTACCATCTGCTCCCATATCGTGAGGGATAATAGCCACTTTAGCATCTGTTTTAGAAGCAATGAATTTTGCAGTTTTTTTCTCATGATATACATCTTGTAAAATAAGCTTCACATTGTTTTTTTTCATGGTATTAATAAGAGCAATAGTATGTTTTGAACTTGGTGCAATGCCAGGAAGTGGCTCAATAGTGCCATAAACTTTATAGTTATATCTTACTAAGAAGTAGTTAAAAAGTTCATGATACTGCACCACTTTTTTCTCTTTACATTCACCCATCTGTGCATCAAATTTACTAAGAAATATTTGCCACTGAGTTAAAAAAGTTTTTAAATTCTTTTCATACTCTAGTGCATTATCATTATCTATCTCTATAAGTTTATCAGCTATAGCCTTTGCCATAAGTGGTACCATATGTGGATCTGTTGAGTAGTGAGGATTTCCTTGTGCATGAACATCTCCAAAACCACGAGAAACAGAAGTGGGAACATCTATCATAGGGATAAAATGAGAAATATCCAAGAACCCTTTTGCTCCATTTTGAATTTTAGCATTGTTTGCACTACGTATAAGTGGTGGTAACCAACCAAGTTCAAGCCCTCCCCCATTCATTATAAGTAAGTCTGCACGATGAAGTTTAGAGAGTAATGAGGGTTTTGGCACAATAAAATGAGGGTCGTATTTAGCAGAACCCAAAACATCTACATGGACTAGATCTCCCCCAATTTTTTGAGTAATTGCACCAAGTGTTGTGTATGTAGTTTCCACTCTCACCGATGCAAAAACAAGGCTAGAGAGTAGTAATAATAAAACAGATATTTTTTTCATAATGACCTCCTAATAGTCATGTGCGCCATGCGCACCTGCTGCAATGTTTAAACTTAACATCACTTCACTTACATCTTTTCTCTCACCTGCAATTATTTTACTTCTATCGTAAGTGTAAGAGAGTCTTAAACGCGACATAGGAAATGGTTTATAATCAATTTTCGCTGTATATCGGTCTAAATTATTTGTATTAATTGCATTATACATTGCTAAATCTGTATCGTTTTTCGTTATTAGGTCATAACGAGCACCAAAAGAGTAGTTGTTATTGTATTGGTACACAAGTTCAGAGTAAAGTCCAGCTTGTTTATCTGTTGTATCTGAGAGCTTTTTATGTCGCTCCAAGTACTCACTTTGCCAAATAAGTGCAGAGTAGCTTCCAAGTTGCTCACGAAATGTTAAATCAGCACCATAAACATCTGTCGCGTTTTGTGTTGTATTTTTACCATGAGCTAAACTAACACCACCTAATACAGAGAGATCATCTCCAATATCTACACTCGATTTTGCATAGCCAATATAAAGATTATTTTTTGAAGTATCACCAAAACTTCTTGTATTTGTTCCTTGCATTGCTTCGGCTCCAAACATAAGGTAAGTGTCTGTTGGAGCTACCCATTGTACTTGAACTCCAGAATCACTAATGCCATCAGGACCAAAAAGTCCTTTATAAATAAGAGGCTGTGAATCGAAATTCCATACATGATGATGTTTGTTGTTTAAACGACCAAATGAGCTTTTAAATTTTCCAGCTTTTACTCTTAAAGAGTAAGGAAGAGCCGTTGTTTGCACATAAGCCTCTTCAATTTCTAAAGCATCTGGACTAATATGAAAAATAGCAAATGCTTCAAAATAAGGATCTACTACAGAATGAAGTGCCACCTCAGCATAGTTAAAATTAAACCCTCTATTGGCATTAAAAGGTAAATCTGGTGTATCTGGAGCATCTATAAAACCTGGAATGGCATAATTTGCATAATCATCATTATTTACATTGCGCCCAAGAGCAGACATATTAAGTATAAACGCCATATCTGGTAAGTATGCATTTTGTGAAAAACTTGCAGATTGATTTGTGTTTTTCTTCTCTAAGGTACTTATTTTTACTGCAACTTTTTTAGATTCATCTGTACTCTTTTGCTCAAGCTTATTAAGTTGTGCCTCTAGTTTTGCTATAACTTCTTTTTGTTTTTGTAACTGCTCTTTTATTGCATCCATCTCAGCATTTGCGAAAAGGGAAGATGCTGCTAAAAGAGAGAGTAATATTCTCTTTTTCATTTTATCTCCATAATATTTTGTTGTAATAGTTGTTTATTTATAGGGTATTAGGAAAAAAGAGGAGGGGCTCGTGCACCAAAAGTGAAATGTTTTTTTTGAGTTTGAAGTTTTTCTAAAGTAACAATTGTAGCTTCAGAAATAGTTGAAAAAAGTGTTATATAGCATACATTTACGGGGGTGTCTATATCTGTAACATTATGTTGAATGGTACAAATTTTACAATCATTATGTTGCTTTAAATCATTATGATGGTGAAATACCCCAAGCAATGTTGCAAAAATAAAAATAATGCTAATATATTTTGATAACAACTTCTTTTTCATAAATGCAATTATAACTCTTTTTTCATAAATTTAACGACATTATCAGCACAGTTTTTGTATAATCACATAATTATTTCTATACATTAGGAACCCTATTTGAAAAACATTAGAAACTTTTCTATTATTGCACATATTGACCATGGTAAAAGTACTTTAGCTGACCGTATTATTCAAGAGTGTGGCTCTGTAAGTGAGCGCGAAATGTCAACACAGATGATGGACACAATGGACATCGAACAAGAGCGTGGTATTACAATTAAAGCACAATCTGTTAGACTTGACTATGTAAAAGATGGTGAACACTACATCCTTAACCTCATAGACACTCCGGGACATGTTGACTTCTCTTATGAGGTAAGTAAGTCTCTTGCTTCTTCTGATGGTGCACTTCTTATCGTAGATGCGGCACAAGGTGTTGAAGCACAAACTATTGCCAATGTTTACTTAGCACTCGATAATAACCTTGAACTTATCCCTGTTATTAACAAGATAGATTTACCTGCTGCTGATCCAGACAAGGTGGCTGAAGAGATAGAGACTTCTATTGGCATCGATGCTACTGATGCTTGTTTAGTATCTGCTAAAACTGGTGTTGGGATTCGTGAGCTTATTGATGCTATTGTAGATAGAGTTCCAGCTCCTGTTGGAGACCCTGAAGCTACTACAAAAGCCATCATTTATGACTCTTGGTTTGACCAGTACTTAGGTGCCCTTGCACTTGTACGTGTTTTTGATGGTCAGGTTAAAAAAGGGCAAAACATCAAGCTTATGTCTAATGGGGAAGAGCATCAGATACTTGACTTAATGTATCCTCATCCAATGAAAAAGATTAAAACTAAAACTATTGAGTGTGGTGAAATTGGTATTGTTGTGCTTGGACTTAAAGAGGTAAGTGTTATCAATGTTGGTGATACAATTACTGATGTTAAAAATCCAACTGCCGAACCTGTTGGAAACTATGAACCTGCCAAACCATTTGTATTTGCGGGGATTTTTCCTATAGATACTGACAAATTTGAAGATCTTCGAGAAGCTCTTGATAAACTTAAACTCAATGACTCTTCACTCTCATATGAACCTGAAACTTCTGTAGCACTTGGTTTTGGTTTTCGTGTAGGTTTTCTTGGAATGCTCCATATGGAAGTTATCAAAGAGCGTTTAGAGAGAGAGTTTAATCTTGACCTTATCGCCTCTGCACCATCGGTAATCTACAATGTTTACCTTAGTAATGGTGATTTTGTAAATGTTCAAAATCCATCTGAACTTCCTGAAGTGAATAGAATAGATAGAATTGAAGAACCTTATGTTAGAGCAACTGTAATTACTCCTGCTGAGTACTTAGGAAATATCATAACACTTCTTATCAACAAGCGTGGAACTCAAACAAAAATGACTTACCTTAATGAAGATAGAGTAATGCTTGAGTATGAAGTACCAATGAATGAGATAGTTATGGACTTTTACGATACTCTTAAAAGTATCTCTAAGGGCTATGCATCATTTGATTATGAGCCAATTGGCTTTAAAGTAGGTGACCTTGTAAAACTTGACATTAAAGTAGCAGGTGAAGCTGTAGATGCTCTTAGCATCGTTGTACCTCGTAACCAAGCACTCTCTCGTGGACGTGTACTTGTTAAAAACATGAAAGAGCAAATTCCTAGACAACTCTTTGAGGTTGCCGTTCAAGCCTCTTTAGGTTCTCAAATTATCGCTAGAGAAACTGTAAAATCTATGGGTAAAAATGTTACTGCCAAGTGTTACGGTGGAGATATTACACGTAAACGTAAACTCTTAGAAAAACAAAAAGCAGGTAAAAAACGTATGAAATCTATAGGTAAAGTACAGCTTCCACAAGAGGCATTTATGTCTGTACTTAAAATGGACTAATATGTTCATAAATGACTTTCTTTACAATAGTAAAAGCTTTAGTGAGGGGAATTGTAATTGGGACTCGTTCCAATTGCAAGGAGACCAACAAATAGACTTTATGTCTGTACTTAAAATGGACTAGAAAGAGTCTTTCAATGAAATGTATGATGTGCGAGAACTACTCTCCCACTCATATATGCCCCTCTTGCCAAACAAACTTTCTCTCACCCTCTCTTTATAAACGCCAACTAGCAAATGGGATTGAAGTCTACTCTTTTTATAAATATTCCGAAATAAAAGAACTCCTTTTTACCAAGCATACAGACCTAGGGTTTTATATCTATACCATTTTAGCAAAAAATGCTTTTACCCCTTTTGCAGAGGCATTTTCATGGAAAGAGAAGCTAGTTGCTTTAGCTATTGACGATAATATTAAAAGTGGCTATTCCCATACTGCCATCTTAAACAAAGCTCTCAAATCGAAACATATCAAACCACTCTATACAAAATTAAGAGCGAAAAACAGTGTAAATTATTCTGGAAAAACTAGAGCATTTAGAGTCGCAAACCCAAGAAATTTTGTGATGAAAGATTTTTCTGAGCAAGATGTGATTTTAGTAGATGACATTATAACAACGGGAACCACCCTTACTCAGGCCTGCCAAACAGTTCAAAACAAGGGTAAGGAGGTACTTTTTTGCCTTACCCTTGCTGATGTAGAAAAAAAGTAGATACTACCAAATAATGATGTGTCCTCGTATACGTTTAAGACCTTTAAAATTACTCACCCAAAAAGCATCTACGACATTAGAAACTTTAAATATTGTTTTTTCCCTAAATCTATCATAAACATACATTTCATCTGTTTTTGTATTAAGATGTAAAAGAAGATTTGATACAACTGCATCCTCTTTTGTTTGTTGCTTTGGTATCTCCATACCACTCTCAACTGTAAACACTTCATCTACAACGGTGGTCATAGGGTGCCAAATTCTCAACCTATAAACATTGCCCATTTTTTCATAAAAAGCTAAGGCAAAATTTTTATCTATGGTTTTAATATAATCAGATACAACCCAACCCTTTTTACCATCCAAAAATACCACTTCAGACCAATTATGAAGCTTACCCTCTTTTTCTTGAAGAATTTTAAGTTTGGTAGCTCCCTTTGGCAGAGTAAATAAAATATTTTTCCCTATTGAGGAAGAGGATCTTACATTTACATGCTTTACGATGTAATGTATCTGTTTCTCTGCCGCATATAAAGAAGCACTCAAAAATAAAACAACTAAAATCTTAAGCATATTTTTTACCTATCTACTTTTAAAACAAGCCTTTAAAAAGTTTTTTCATCTCTTTTTTTGCAGCTTTTTCTGCTTGTTTTTGTACTATTTTATTTGCATCCACTCCAATTTTTGGAGAGTTAACATTCCCTTTTAGTGTGACACTTAAAGGGTTTCCATTTGCATTGATATCTATCTTAGAATCTATCACCTGTGTTTTGGAGTTGAGTTTTGTATTTTTAGTGATGATTGATGACTTGTTAGATTTTAAATCTAATGAAGCCAAGATATGTTCTTTGTTAATTTTAGCATTTACATCACCTACAAATTTCTCTTTATAAAGATTAATTCTCGCATATTGTTTCACAAGATCCAGCACTTGGTTTCGTGTAAATGCACCATTACTAAGTTTTCCTTCAAAGGTACCTTTTTGTGCAACGAGATTGTAGTTTAAAACGCCATCAATACTTGATTTAAACATCTTTGGATAAATAAGTATATCTAAAATATCAAGTGTTTGAAGTGATGCTAAATTTGCACTAAAGTCATCATTATGAAGTTTTGCATCTAGTTTTCCACCAGCTATGTCACTATGCATAGTAAAGTCTAAATCTTTTGCTTTTTTAAGTTCACCAGTTGCAATGATTCCACCTTTAAGATGTCTCTCTGTTGCAAAATAAAGTTTATTTAAATCTTTTACACTTACTTTATAATCACTTACTAAAGAGCTGTCTTTTGTATTAAATCTAGCTTTTTGAATATCAAAGTTTGCTAAGTTGGAATTAAAATCAACCTTTGTATCTACCATATTTTTGTTCAATGTTGTCAAAGTTTTTGCATTAAATGCGGTGTATGGCATTTTAGATTTAAATTTGTACTCTTTTGTAACAAACTTTGTATCTACAACACCTTTTGATATTGTAGATACAACTGTTCCTTGTAAATTATTTGCATCTGCATTGCTTATATCTACATCTAAATCAAAAATACCATCTGCATAATGTGGTTGTTTTACCATATAGAGTGCATTTTCTAAACGCAGTCCTTTTATTTTTGCTTTTACACTTGCTGGTGCAAAATCTTTTAAAAGTGCTACAAAAGTTGTTTTAGAACCTGCAATATCACTATGACCATCTACTACTAACTTTTCTTTGTCCCCTTTAACAGTACCGTTTAAATGAAGTGGTCCTCGTACATCTGCACCTGTTAAAGGTTTAAGTACTGCCAACTCTTTTACATTTACACCATATTTTATGTCTGTTTGTAATGGTTCTGGAACAACTGTACCATCTGAAGTTAGTTTCGCAAGATTAGAATTAAGAACATATTTATAGTTTACATCATCACCAGCCAATTTTGCATCAAGGTTCATCACAAATGCAGTTGCAGGGATACTAATGTTGAAATCTTTTTTCATCACCTGAGAGTTAAGCTTTCCATCAAGTGTACGAAGTTTCACTTCACCATCAAGCTTATGTGGTGTAATATTTTTAAAATTCAAATCTACATTGACATCTGCACTAGCATAAGCTTTTTGATTAAGCATATAAAGGAGGGCTTGAATATTTAAGGTATCTACCTTGGCAATAATAGAAGTAGGATTCATATCTGTAAGCTCTACATGATAGTTCGTACTACTTTTAGCTACATCACTTTTCCCATCTACTTTTAAAAATGCCATATCTCCAACAACTTTTCCATCTGTATGAAAAGAGCTTTGTAATTGGGTTTGTGTTAAAGGCTGAAGTGTTTTTAATTCCTCTAAGTTCACATTGTACGTAATATTAAATGATTGAGCAAAAAGAGAATAGTTCCCTTTTATATGAATAGTATTATTTGCATTGAGTTCTAGTAAAATATCAAAATCACTCATTCCAAGTTGAAATGTTTGTAGTTTAGAGGGAAGTTTAGTTTGTTCTTGAATCTTCGCTTCTATAGTAGGTTGCAAAAGGGAATTTCCAAATGATGTAAACGCGACAGTATAGACCGCTGCAACTAGAACAAAGACCAAGCCTAAGAGGTAAGACACAATTTTCATATAACTCTCCATTTTTTTACTATAATAATACTCTCATAATCTTTAAATTTTGTATATTTTAGTATCACATTTTACAATTAATATTCATTTTATCACTTTTTTCTTCATTTATCACAAAAAGATGATACTATAAGAAACTTTTATATTAACAAAGGCTTTTTACCTCTATGCGTTTACTTCTAATTTTTACCCTGCTCTTCAGTTTTAGCTATGCTAAAACAAAAGATACTTGTTATACTGTACAACTTACGAGTTTCAAATTTAAACAAAACTCCAGCTATGATTTTACAAAACATGGCTACCCGCAATCATGTAAGCTTATCTCTTTTACAAATATAAATACAGTTCGTTGTGGTTGTTACGAAAAATATAAAGATGCTAAAAAAGAGAGAGAACAACTTAAAAAAACTTATGCAGCTGCCTTGATTACCACTACATATAAGTATAGATTTGCTCCAACTAAATCTCTAAGCAAAAGGGTCGAGAAATCATACCCTCTTAAAAAAACTCTACCAAAAAAAGAGACGATAAAAAAGAGAACAATTCAAAAAGTAGAAAAAAAGCCCCTTGTAGAAAAAGAGATGGTGCCAGAGATACAAGAGGAATCTTTTTACCATAATGTAAGTATTCAAGGAAATGTGGACCTTACATCTCAGTTTTACCTCAAACGTCCAAAAAACAAACATGCCGACAACTATACAGCTTCAGCAGAGCTAGAACTTGGCTATGTTAAAGATGATTTGGAATTCAAAACAAAACTCTCTGCTCAACAAGATTACTATGACCTTAAAGGAACACACCAGCAAACAAAAAGAAGTTTTTTAAGACTAGATGAGCTGTATCTTCAGTATGAGATGGAAAATGACCAAATAAAAATAGGAAAAGATATTAAATTTTGGGGAGCATTAGAGGTTAGAAATATTACCGATG
>Ga0256828_1002530_pt1 | contig 10850 bp, 10 predicted proteins | sample CV88metaG_FD_185993 | JGI IMG/M metagenome (GOLD analysis project Ga0256828, IMG submission 185993) | Hydrothermal vent microbial communities from East Pacific Rise, Pacific Ocean - CV88 | ecosystem: Environmental > Aquatic > Marine > Hydrothermal vents | place: Pacific Ocean: East Pacific Rise... | reverse complement strand
CTATGCAACCTTTTACTCTATATTGTCCGAAGCCATCGCAGAGAAAAAAGAGTTAACCCCCAAAGCAAAGGATAGACGATTGGTGATTATCCATTAAAAAAACTATCAGCATAAATCCCATATGGTGATGCTTTTAGCTCACCGTTTAATGAAATTGACATAAAATAATGTTTCGCCAAAAGGCTTAAAAATCTTCGCTATAATATATTTAAGAGAAAAATAGGGAAATTAAAATCATGATAATCAAATCAGACTACATCAGAGATAGACTATCTTTCATTGAATCAAAAGTCAAAAATGACACTAAACAAAAACTCTACGACATTAATAAAACAGCCGAAGATATTTTTATGCACCTACTTAATGATGTTTATGGTTGGCAACTGGTTAATGCCAATGATATTAAATCCAATTTCCCTGCTATTGATTTGATTGATACCCATAATGAGATTGTTATTCAAGTGACCTCTTCTATGGATGATTCTAAAGTGGTAAGTACCATTGAAAAGTTTGCTAAATTTGCTGATGACAAGTACAAAGATGGAGCATATAAACAGTATGCTGATTATGATTTAAAGATGTTCTATATCAAAGAGAAACCTGATAAATTTAGCAAAGCTACACTAACTAAAATAGATAATCAAGGTATGAGAGATGATGATTTTTTAGGAATTGAAGATATTAATACAAATGTGAGTGCCAATCTTGATATTGCCAAAAAGGTTTCTGAAACACTCTCTAAACTGATACATGATAAAGTTTGTGAATTGGACATTTCCAAACATCTAGCCACTAATGCAATAAAATCAAATATTATCGGAAGAGAAAAAGAGCTTCAAGAGATAGACGAACAGTTAAAAGCTTCTAAAACCTTACTTGTCAAAGGTATAGGTGGTATAGGTAAATCGACCATTGCGAGTAACTATCTACATCGTCATAAAGATGAGTATGACTATTATGGATTTTTTGAGGGCATAGATGGATTTATTAAAGACTTAGAAACAAAATTTGATATTAAAGTAGAAGATGGAAGAGATAGGCTTGATATAGTTCTTCATAAATTAATGGGTTTAAATGAAAACAAGCTTTTGGTTATAGATGATGTCAAGGATATAAAAGAGAACCAAGAGAAGTTGGAGAAGATTTTAGGGTTAGAGCATAGTGGGTATAAGATAATTTTGACTTCTCGTGAAGAGATGGAAGATATAGAACAATATGATTTAGAGGTTCTTTCTATGGATGATGCAAAGGAATTTTTTAATTCTATTCATAAGGTAGATGATGAGGTTTTGCTTGAAGAGATTTTAGAAGAATATTTAGATTTTCATGCTTTATTTATTGAGATGACAGCTAAAACTTTGAATATTAAAAAAAGAACATTGTCTTTAGCTCAACTAATGAATCAATTTAGGAATCGAGATTTTACAAAAATAAAACGAGATGATATACAAAGTTATCATAAATTCTTAGATAATTTTTCTATCAATGATGTTGTGTTAAATAATGAAGAGAATTTACTTTTTATAAAAAGAATATCTATATTACCATCCATTAAAATCTCTTTTGAAGGTTTATATCAATTTTTAGTTTGTGATGATGAAGATAAATTAGAAGAATTTTTGATTGTATTGGTTCGGAATGGATGGTTAATAGAGTTTAAAAACGGATATAAATTTCATCAAATTTTACAAGATTATATTCGGGAAAGATACACACCTTCTTTAGAAGATATAGAAAAAATTGTAGAGTATTTCTATGAATATACAAGTAAAGATGATATTTGGATAGACTTTCTTGAAGCAATAACCCAATTTTTAGAAAAATTCAATTTTAAAAATAAAAAAGTTTTAGAATTATATTTTTCAATAGGTAAAATTTACTTTAAAAAATATGGAGATTATGAGAGAGCAAAGAAATATCTTCTCTTAAATGAAAGAGTTTGGGAAGAGCTAAAAATAAGTTATGACATAGAACATACTTATCATTTATTAGCTGATATATATGAGAAATCAGAAAAAATAGATAGTGCTTTTAAATATATAAATCAAGCTCTAAAAATTTTTAAGGATAAGAAAGAAGAAAAGTCTATTGTTACTTGTTATGATAATTTAGGTGGAATATATTGGACTGATTCAAGAATAAATAATAATGATTCTCAACGATTGGATAAAGCATTGTTTTATTATCAAAAAGCATTAGATTTTTATTTATCTACAACAGATATAATTCAACAAGCAAATATTTATAATAATATTTCCCTAGTTTATAAAGATAAAAAGGATTATTCTAACGCACATAAATTTTTAGAAAAAGCTTTTGCATTAGATATTGATGATAAAAAAGAAGTAGCACAGTTTTATAATAATAGAGGTGAGCTTTATACAGAAGAAGGAGAATACGAATTAGCAGAAAAGGATATTTTATTAGCATTTAATATGAGGGAAGAGTTATATTTAGATTATGAATTAGATGAAAATCATGATTACTTTGCAGAAAGTTATGATAATTTAGCCATTATCTATTTAAAACAAGAAGAGTATAGAAAAGCAAAAATAGAACAGGATAAAGCCATAGAGATATGGAGTTATAATCACGATAATAATTATGGGTACTTAGTTGATGCTAGAGAACGATTAGTATTGATAGAAAAAGAGCTATAAAATGAGTAGCAAAAAAATCATATTAAGACCCTATCAAAAAGATATAATTGAACAAACCATCAAAAGCAAAAAATCAACACTGATTCAGATTCCTACAGGTGGTGGAAAAACTGTTATTGCAAAATCTATCATTTTTAAGTTATGGAGAGATTTTAATTTTCAAATACTTTTTGTTGCTCCAAAAATTGTTTTGATGGAACAGACGATGGAAGTTTTTGATGGTTTAAACCCAAAACTTGTACATGGTCAATCAAAATATACCAATCGAGATAAAATTTTAGTAAGTACCATTCAAACAGCGAGTAGAAGGGAATCATTACAACCTGATGTAATTATTATAGATGAAGTTCATTATGGATTTGATGGCTCTATGATTGAAAAATTGATTAAAAATAAACCAAATACAAGAGTGATAGGTTTATCTGCAACACCTTATGATAGAAAAGGAAAACTGTTAAAAGGCTTTGACTTAATACTTGATAAGTACGATATGAAGTATATGATTGAACGTAATTTTTTAGTCCCTTTAAAAACATTTGTTTTGGTTAAACAAGATTTGTCTCGTATAAAAATTACAGCAGGGGATTATAACCTTAGTGAATTAAGCAGGGTCGTTTGTAATAAAAATACTATTTTAGAAATAGTAAAAACTACAGAAAAATATATTTTAGAATCTAAGAAAACTATTGTATTTGCTGTTGATATTGCTCATGCTGAACTTTTAACAAAAGCATATACTCAAAATGGTTTTAAAACAAAAGCTCTTCACTCAAAAATGAAAAAGGATGAAGTTTATAAAGAGATAGAGTCATTTAGAAAAGGAGAGATAAAAGTACTTGTATCGGTTTTAATGCTTACTACAGGATTTGATGTACCTGATACAGACTGTGCAGTTATTGCAAGACCAACAAAGAGTCAAAATCTTTATAAACAAATGGTTGGTAGAGTTTTACGAACTGCTAAGAAGAAAAAATATGCAACTGTACTTGATTGTGGTAATGTTGTTGAGAATTTGGGAATGCCATTAGAGCCTATTCGTGAGATTGATGGTAATGTAATTCAAAACAGACTCAAATGTAGTCAATGTCAGAGTGAAAAATTAAAGCTGTTTAAACAAGATAAAAAAATGTATTGGAAATGTAAAAATTGTGGTTCAGTTAAAGAGATAAAACAAGCTACCTATAAATGTATGAAGTGTAAAAAAGAACATACATACAAGAGTACTTTTAGACTCACAAAAAATAAATTATTTTTAGATTGTATCTGTGGAGAAGAGACGCTTATCTCTAGTTATGTTGGAGATGAAAAATTTGTGGAGATTAAAGAGGAACAACATAGAGGCTGGAAGAATACTGTTGATCGGATAGAAAGTAAGAAAAAAAATATATTTAATTATTTGTCATTTGAAGATGCAAGAGAATTTGTACATAGAAATCTTAAATTATCTTCTGAGGAAGAATGGAAAGAATATTGTATAGTCAGTACTTTATATAAAAAGCCAATATCTCATTTGTTGAAATATAATATTAGAAAACCAATGAATATTCCTTCTCATCCAGAAGAAGTTTATAAGTCTAAGGGGTGGATAGATTATAATAATTGGTTAGATATTCAAATAAATGAAGAAGTTGAAATTGAAAAGGAAAAGTATTTATCTTTTGAAGAAGCTAGAAAATTTGTACGCAAATTAAGATTACAAAACAGAAAAGATTGGAAAAAGTACTGTGATGGTGACTATGAAGATAAAGTTTCTTTACCATTAAATATACCCAAAAAACCGTATAACATATATAAAAATAAAGGTTGGAAGAATACTGAAGATTGGATTGGTATAGAAAAAAAAGTAGTTAAAAAGAAAAGGAAAAAAGATAAATCTAAAGATAAAGGTATTGAAATTCCTGATTATGGTGGATTATAAGAATAATAATTTTTGTCCCTTCAACCCCTTTAATAAAAATGCGTTATAATTTAAACAAATTAAAAGAGGGAGGTAATCCTATGACCATAAAAATAGATAACCCTGAGATAGAACAGTTTTTTGTCAATGAGTTCAAATCAGATATTAAAAAATTCTCTGAATTTATTTTGACGAATCTTGAAAAATATAAGCAACAAAAAGAGTTTGACATTACCCCTCTTGACCCTGCTAAAACTCTTATAAATTAAAATTTGATAATTTAGGTGAGGTAAATGAAGATGCAAACCCTTTTGCTGATGTAGATGATGTAGCTCTTTATGCTAAAAAATTACGAGAAAGTTCATGGCGATAGTTTTTGTTGATACCAATATTGTTATTGACTATATTAAAAATCGAGATAATGAAGAGTTGGTTGCTTATGTTGATAGTTTTGATACCGTTTATATTAATGATGAGTGCCATATGTTATGGACTAATACACAACCTTGACTTTTTTAATGATATAGATTATAATGTAATTACAGAGATGCTTCTCTGCGATTAAAACCATCGGAGTTCGTTTTGGACGTTAAGCTAGAGGTTGCTTCGGCAAAGCATTAGCAAACAACCGTAAAATTTAGCAGTTTTTGGTCTGCTAATCTTTCACAAAAAGTGTTTTTAACTCCAATCTTTTTTCTCTATGTATCTTTAATTTTACCAACTTGACCACATCATTATCAAACTTTTTATAGAACTCTAAACTCACAAGATTTGCTCTTGTTTTTGAGCATCTGGTTAAGCTTTTTTCCACTTTTGTAAAGTTCTCTAATATCTCTATAATCTCACAAATATAATCTAAATCATTAGGATGTCCCTTTTTGATATGTCTAACAGAATGGCTACTAATAACACATTGATAACCGATCATATTGAAGGGTAATTTTTTCTTGACTCTTTCAATGGTTATTAAAGGAAGAGGGAAAATAATCTCTTCGTTATATTGTCTATTGGTAATGGACTCTTCAACAAAAATACAAAGCTCTTCTTTTGTTGGTGGGGTCATTTTTTCTCCTAAAATAATGAAAGAATTATAGTCTGTTATAACCTAATTTAGGATAATAAGAGTAGCCAACTTTAATAAGGCTCTAAAATGCCAAAATATTAAACTGCTACTAAAAACCTAAAATTTGTAACGACAAACTTAGCTCTCATAATGCCCCGTCAGCAACTTACCCCACAAATATGCTAAACTTCCAAAAAATCTAAAAGGTTTCGATTGAAAAAGTATATTTTGGGCATGGATAGGGGGATTCTCTTTATGCTACTTGCCTCTTTCTCTTTTGCGTTTATGGGAGGGTTTGCCAAGGTGGTGAGTCAGACGCTTCCTGGGGTTGAGGTGACGTTTTTTCGTAATGTCTTTGGGGTGGTACTGGTTGGGTTTGCCATCTATAAATCTCCCCTCAAACAGATTGGTGGCAAGCCTCTACTTCTTTTTTTCCGTGGGGCGATGGGGTTTATGGCACTGTTGGCGTACTTTTATATTATTGCCTATATGCCTCTGGGTGAGGTGGTGACCTATAACAAAACTTCTCCAATTTTTGTGGCAATCTTTGCCTATCTCTTTTTGGGAGAGAAGCTCACTGGCTGGTCTGTGTTTGCGATTGTTTTAGGGTTTGTGGGGATTGTGTTGATCTCTCAGCCCTTTGGAGGAACCTTTGATAAATACGATATCTTGGGGATCTTCTCAGGCTTGGGGGCAGCCTTGGCGTATACTTCGATTCGGGAATTGCGACGCTATTATGATACCCGAGCCATTGTGATGAGTTTTATGGGGGTGGGGACGGTGGCTCCTTTGCTTTTGATGGTGATCACGCCCCATATTGATGCTCCAGAAGTTTTGGATTTTATGTTTTCTCCTTTTATTATGCCTGAGGGGATTATGTGGCTCTATTTGACATTGATGGGACTCTCGGCGACGCTCTCTCAGGTCTTGATGACCAAAGCCTATGAGTATACCAAAGCAGGGATTGTAGGAACCATTTCCTATTCGAACATTGTCTTTGCAATTATTATTGGGATGGTATTAGGCGATGCGTTTCCTGATCCTTTGACACTGTTTGGGATTGTGTTGGTGATTGGCTCAGGCTTAATGGTGGCATTGTCTAAGGAGAAATAGATGTCTAAAAAAATTATCACTCTTTTACTGGGCATAGGGCTTATCTGTGGCACGCTCTTTTGGCTCAATATTATCAAGATCAATCAGGGATCCCTCTCTAAAGAGGAGGCACGTATTGCACTTTATCAAAAAGATCCTCATAAGGGATGGATTGCCTTTGATAGGGACAGTAATGATACCAATCGTACCATCAAAAGTACCATCACCTTTCATCAAAAGGGGGAGATCGCATTGCATTTTTCTATCAAAAAGGGGATGCAAGTTGACTCAATCACCTATACGGTCAAAAAGGGGGCGAAGAGCTACAATCTACATTTGGATGCCAACAAGACAGCCACGGTGACCTTTTTGGTCTATCCCAAAGATAAGATTGAGATTATTACCAAAAAGTATGGCAGTCATGATCGTTATTGGGGAACCCTGAAAATCTCATTCAAGCAGTACCATGTCAGCTTGGATAAGCTCTATACGTTGATGGGGTTGTGGGTATTGCTCTTTGTATTTTTGTTTTTTCACCATTATGTGTATCTCAGTGTGGTCTCCTTTGGACTCTTTTTATTGCTCTTTTGGGCAGAGAGCTTACAGGGATCTACGTTGGATATTGAGTTACTTTTGGGCTATACGACCTTTATCTTTTGGGTGACTTTTGTATTGGTGTCGATTTTTCAACAGCTCTATCGGCTCAAACGTCTGCGAATTTCATTCTTGCTCTCATGGATTTTGATGATGTTGGTTTTGATGGTACCGATCTTTTTTATTTTGTATAAACTCAACTTTGATGCCCATGTCACCCAAGAGACACTCTATGCGATCTTCCAATCCAATCCTACGGAATCCTATGAATATATTAGTAATTTTGTCTCACCTCTTTATCTGCTTGTGTTGGTTGCTATTCTTGCCCTTTTGGGACTGTTGCTCTACAAACAGGAGAGAATCATGGAGCAACAGCATAAAAAAATAGGATCTTTGTGGTTTATAATGGGTATTTTTGCACTGTTGAGTTATGGACTTTTTAATCATTTGCATACGGTACGATTGGTCAGTGATGCTTGTGTGGCATATGAAAAAGAGCTGAGTCTGTTTAAAGCGATGAGGGAGAGACGCAAAACGGGCAATGTCTCTTTTGATGCCAATAAAACTCAGCAAGGGGAGACCTATTTGGTGATTATTGGGGAGTCGCTTAACAAACGCTATATGAGTCTCTATGGCTATGAGAGAAAGACCACGCCTCGTTTGGATCAACTGTACCAAGAGAAGGCTTTAATCCGTTTTGATAATACCTACTCCAACTATGTCCATACCATGCAGGTACTTAGTTTTGCCCTGACCCAAGCCAATCAATATAATGGTAAATCTTATTTTAAATCACTCTCCATTGTGGATATTCTTAATCGTGCCAATGTTGAAACCTATTGGTTTACCAATCAGCCACTTTATGGAGGTTGGGACAATATGGTCTCAGTGTTGGCACACAGTGCAAAACATCTCCAAGGGTTTAACCACACGATTGGGAAAAATACCAATACCCAAGCTTATGATGGTGTATTGATCAAGGCAGTTCGTGAGATTTTGGCTCAAAAAACACCCAAAAATAGGGTGATTTTTGTTCACCTGATGGGCAACCACTCCACCTATAGCCTACGTTATCCTCCTACGTTTGAACGATACAAGAACACCCCAAAAGGGAAGAGAGTTGACAGCTATGATAACAGTGTTTATTACAATGATTATGTGGTAAGCTCCTTGATGGAACTGCTTGATACCAACAGCAGTATAGCCGCTGCCATTTATCTCTCTGATCACGGGGAGGAGGTTGCCAAAAATTATGGGCATAATATTGATCGTTTTACCTATGAGATGACCAATATCCCAATGATGATTTGGCTTAGTTCAGGCTATCAAGCACGTTACCCCAAGGTAGAAACCACCCTGCAAGCACATGCACATCGAATCTTTACCAATGATCTGCTCTATGATACCTTGATTGGGTTGATTGGGATTCAAACATCTGAATATGAGCCTCAGTATGATTTTACCTCAACGAAGTATAGCCTCACCGAGGATCACGCCCTGCTCAATCATGGAGAGCGAAAAGTCCAAGCCCCTGATAACTATCTCTATTGGGATAAAAACCGATCAAAGTAGCTAAAATTTGCTATACTTTGATCTATATTAATAAAGGATAAACAAATGATACTAATAGCAGGCCCCTGTGTACTAGAGAGCCGTGATAATGTGATGCGTATTGCTGAGTCACTCATGCCCTATCATGAGGATTGTACCAAAGATTTCTATTTCAAAGCGAGTTTTGACAAAGCCAACCGAACCTCACTCGATTCATTTCGAGGGCCAGGATTGGAGGAGGGGTTAAAACTGCTCCAAGAGGTAAAAGAGCAGTTTGGCTATAAGCTTCTGACCGATGTGCATGATTATACCCAACCCCAAGCCGTAGCCGAGGTGGTGGATGTGTTGCAGATTCCTGCTTTTTTGTGTCGTCAAACCGATCTTTTGGTGGCAGCTGCCAAGACCGATGCCATTGTGAATATCAAAAAAGGACAATTCCTTGCCCCCCAAGCGATGGAACACTCGGTCAAAAAGGTACTCAAAACCCGTGGCTTTGAGGGAGAGGCTAGCTATGACAATGCCCAAAAATATGGGGTCTGGCTGACCGAGCGAGGTTCGAGCTTTGGGTATGGTAACTTGGTGGTAGACATGCGTGGACTGGCACAGATGAGGGAGTTTGCTCCTGTGATTTTTGATGCAACCCACTCCGTACAACAGCCAGCTTCAGGGGGAGCCACTTCTGGAGGTGATAGCTCTTTGGTACCCTATTTGAGCCGTGCTGCTGCTGCGGTGGGAGTGGATGGATTCTTCTTTGAAACCCATTTTGACCCCTCGATTGCGCTAAGTGATGGTCCCAATATGATAGAGCTAGGTAAGTTAGAAGCCCTTATTGAGCAGATTGATGCGATACGATCCATTGTGGCGTAGGGTCGATTTTAGCTCATTTGGTTATAATTTGCAAATTATTTTCAAAGGAAAGCAATGACGATAGTAGAAGGTAACTTAACCGTAGACAAAAGCAAAAAAGTAGCAATTATCAATGCACGATTTAACCACTTTATCACCGATAGGTTGGTGGAGGGAGCCAAAGATGTCTATGCACGTCATGGTGGTAATCCTGAGGATTTGGATCTGATCTTAGTACCAGGGGCATTTGAGATTCCTTTTGCCCTTGATAAGGCATTGGCTTCTGATAAGTACGATGCCGTTTGCTGTCTAGGAGCCGTGATCCGTGGGGCAACCCCTCACTTTGATTATGTCTCAGCTGAGGCGACCAAAGGGGTGGCATCCATGACCCTCAAACATGGCAAACCTGCCTCTTTTGGGGTACTCACCGTAGATAGCATAGAACAAGCCATTGAGCGAGCAGGTACCAAAGCAGGTAACAAAGGTGGCGAAGCGATGGCAAGTCTGATTGAGATGATGAATCTCTATAGCGTATTAGAGGCATAAGATGGCAACACGACACCAAGCACGAACAGCTGTTGTAGGACTGCTCTATGCTTATGATTTGGGTAATGATGGCATTGCTAAATTTTCCGATGAGATTCTTGAAGAGGACAAAATCCGAAACAAACAACGAGAGTTCTCCAAAGCACTTTTCCAAGGAACCATTGATAACTTGGAGCAGATAGACAGTGAGATTCAAAAGCACCTCAAAGATTGGGATTACAAATCCATTGGCAAGGTCGAAAAAGCGATTATGCGTCTGGCTGGTTATGAGATCTTGGTAGTGGGGACGGATAAGCGAATCATTATCAATGAAGCGATTGAGCTAGCCAAAGCCTTGGCGGATGATAAATCTCCCCGATTTATCAATGCCGTACTCGATGCTCTAGGCAAAGAGCATGCCGCACATATCGAAAAACCCCAAGAGGTTGAAGTTCCTAAAGAGAAGCCTGAGTAAAATCCCCTTATAAGGGGATAACTTCAAAAAACTGTTAAATTTCCCAAGAACTTTCTATCTTCTCCTTTACCATAGAGACTTTAACCTTAGCATAGTATAATCCCATATTATAAATCTTAAGGATAAACATGAGTGCCTTAAAAAATA
>Ga0256828_1002529_pt1 | contig 10852 bp, 8 predicted proteins | sample CV88metaG_FD_185993 | JGI IMG/M metagenome (GOLD analysis project Ga0256828, IMG submission 185993) | Hydrothermal vent microbial communities from East Pacific Rise, Pacific Ocean - CV88 | ecosystem: Environmental > Aquatic > Marine > Hydrothermal vents | place: Pacific Ocean: East Pacific Rise... | reverse complement strand
TTTATGTAAACTATTTAATATTAAATTTGTACAAATTAAAGAAGAGTCTTGGGATGAAAAAGTAAAAATATTTGAGATATATGAAGATGATAACTATATAGGAAAAATATTTTTAGACTTAGAAGCAAGAAAAGATAAAAGAGGTGGTGCATGGATGCATAATTGGCACAATAGATACAAACTTGAATCAAATACTCAAACACCAACAGCTTTTGTTGTATGTAATTTTCCATCATCTAGTGATGATCAAAAATCACTTTTAAGACATAGTGATGTAGTAACATTATTTCATGAAATGGGTCATGCATTGCATCATCTACTTTCAAAAGTAAATGAACCATTTGTAAGTGGAATAAATGGAGTAGCATGGGATACAGTTGAGTTTCCATCTCAATTTTTAGAGTATTTTTCTTACGAAAAAGATGTTTTAAAAATATTTGCAAAACATTATGAAACAAAAGAAGTTTTAAGCAATGAAGCTATTGATAAGTTAATAAAAGCTAGAAATTTTCAAAGTGCATTAGCAACAATAAGACAGGTAGAATTTGCACTTTTTGATTTTAAATTATATCAAAGTGAAAAATCAAAAGAAGAAGTACAAGCATTATTAGATGAGATTAGACAAAAGTATTCAGTACTTACACCACCATCATACAATAAATTTCAAAATGGTTTTTCACATATTTTTGCAGGTGGATATAGTGCAGGTTATTATTCATACAAGTGGGCAGAAGTTTTAAGTGCTGATGCTTTCTATTTATTTAAAGAAAATGGTGTTTTTAATAAAGACTTAGCAAATAGTTACAAAAATATTATTCTTGGACTTGGTGGAAGCAAAGATATGAACCAATTGTATTTAAGCTTTGCAAAAAGAGTAGCTAAAGTTGAATCTTTATTAAAAATTGATGATATTATCAGTTAAAGTTTGATAAAATCACAAATAAATTATAAAAGGCTTATACTATGACAAATGAACAAACAATAGAAAAATTAAATGATGCATTAAATCAGCTTATTGAAGCTTATGAAGTATTGCTTGATAAAAATAATAACTTAAAAAAAGATATTGAAGTTAAAAATGAAATTATTAGTGATTTAGAAGCTAAATTAGATGAAGTAAATGGAACTACAGAAGTTCAATCTACAAAAATGGATGGAATGCTAAGTAGAATTCAATCACTACTAGGTTCATCTGATACTTCTTTTTCTAAAACTACAGATACACAAGAAGATGAAATAGATTTAAGAATTGAGCCAGGTCTTGATTTTAATGATGAAAATGAAGTTGAAGATACAAGCTCTTCAAATGAAAATAAAATTGATTTAGGAAGAATGGAATCATTATTAAATGGATTAAACACTAAATAATTGGTTTATTTAGATAGTAATAAAGAGCTTTTTACTCTTTTAAATATTAGTTCATTTGATAAGATACAAGGAGCTATAAATAATATAGCTCCATCTCTTTTAGAGTATCATTTAGAACAACTTATTCAAAATATACAATCAAATATAATTTTAAATAGACATAATATTCAAGATACGATAAATCTTGATATATATACTATATATATAGATTACAGTGATAATTTATATATAGAAGTTCAAATAATAGAAGATGACTATATTACTGAATCTCTTTGGTAAGTAGATCATTTATTACTGTTTGTCGCTTTGTAATTTCTAATTTTTTACAAGCACTATCAAAAGTTTCTTTTTCCCCTACAACATAACACATACTTTTTGCTCTTGTAATTGCTGTATATAGTAATTTTGTATTATGCATAATATAATGTGATAAACTCATAGGAATAATAGCTGTATCATACTCCATACCTTGAGTTTTATGAATAGTTAAACAATAAGCAAGTGATAATAAATTTTCAATATTTGCAAAATCATAAAATACAACTCTATCATCATTTGGATATAAAACTATACATTTTTTTTCTTCAAAATCAAGTTTTATTATCATACCTAGCATACCGTTAAATATCCTTTTATCAATAAAATCAGTACTTCCACTTTTATATTGACTCATAGATAGTGATTTCATATTTTCATTTTTTATATGTATCACCTTATCTGCTATTTTATATTGATATAAACTTCCTTGAAAAAATTTATTTTTATTGTTATTTAGTAACTTTTGAAGATTGATATTTAAGTTTTCAACTCCTAAAACACCATTTTTCATAGGTGTTATAACTTGTAGTTTTGTTAACATATCTTTTATATTTTTATCTTCTCTAAGTTTATGAATATCTTTTATATAAGTACTTGCAATATTTAATATCTCATTTACTATTTTTAGATTATTTTCATTTCTTAGTGAGTTCATCTCATATTGAGAAAGTTTATTTTTAAGTGCATAATAGTTATTTATACTTATATCTTTAAATTTAAAATCTATAAAATCATCTTTTATCTCAGGAACTTGACCTTTTCTTATCTCATTTGCTATAAATGCTATAGCTTGGTGTTCATCTTGTCTATATATTTTAGTAAGTTTTGTAATAGGGCATAACTCATGTTTAATAATATTTCCTAAAATATCACCAGCTCCAATTGCAGGAAGTTGTCCATCATCACCTACAATTATAAATATAGTATCACTAGATATTTTTGATAGTATTTGATAAAATGTTACACTATTTACCATACTAGCTTCATCTAATAATAATACTTTGTATGGAAAGTAATCTTTCTCTTTATTTGCCATAAACATTGATTGTATTGTAGAAGCTCTATATCCTGTAGTATCACTGATTCTTTGAGCTGCTATACCACTTAGAGCTATACAATGTATCTCATCGTGTGAATGTATCTCTTGAAGTAGTTCTAGTATCGCTTTAGATGATGTAGATTTACCAGTTCCTGCATAACCTATAAGGGCAATTACTGATTCCCCTTGGTTTATTTGCTCTACAGCTTGTTTTTGTTGTGGGCTTAATTTAAAGCCTAGTGTTTGCTCTTTTCTTGTGATATATTTATCAAAATCTTTTATTATAATCTCTTGGATTAAATTTGATGCTCTATCTTTAAAAAACTCTAGTACTTTTTTTTCTGCATAGTATAGATTACCTGGAGCAAATCTATCTTTTGTAGTTTCATGTAATTTATCTTCTGCAAGCATTTCAATAATTGCATTTTCATATAGATGCTCTTTATTTTCAAAATATAAAGCATCATCTAAAAGTTTGTATAATTCATCTTTAGAAATAGAACTATTTCCATTTGATTCACAAAACTCTCTTAGAGTATAGTTAATACATGCCATAATTCTAAATTGACTATCTTTAGCTATACCTAGATTTGTAGCAATTTCATCTGCTCTTTTAAATCCAATACCTTTTATAGATATTAGCATATAAGGATTATTTTTAATTTTTTCTATTAGATTTTCAATAGAACTAAACTCTTGATATACTTTATTTATAAGATTTTTTGTAACACCATATGCTCCTAAAAAATCTGCTAATTCTCTTAGGTGTTTAAATTTATTCCAAGAGCTTACTATTTGTGTTAATTTTTTCTCTTTTATACCTTTAAACTGAAGTAACTCTGAAGGAGTATTATCCAATATATCAGCTAATTGTTCATCATCGTACTTACTAGTTATCTCTATTGCTAATTTTTTAGTGATACCTTTTACTATTTTTGTTAAGAAAAAATAAACCTCTTCCTCTTTTATCTCTAAAGATTCAAAAGAGAATTGTACACCATATTTGTCATGTGTTATCCAATTACCTTTTAATAGTATCTCAACACCTTCTAGTTTTTTTAAATCAGCATCAAAATATGAACCACATATTTTTTGATTATTTTCTAATACAGCAATACAATAGTTATTTTCTTCATTAAAGTATAATACTTTTTTAAGCACACCACTTAAGTTTACACTATTATTAGTATCCATCAGTGAAGCTTTTCTTTTTATGCTTATCTTTTTTGTAGTTTGATTTATTTTTTTCTTTATGTAATAAATTTGATTGTTTTAGAAGTGATTGTTTTTGATTTTCAAAATTATCTTTATTTTCTTGCTCATCATAATTTGTGATATATGTTAAAGTTTGATTTACAAAATCTTCAAGCATTTGTAAATATGCACTATCAAGTCTAACTGATGGTATAAGTTTTAACTCTTCATAGTATTTATTTATAGTTTTAATAAATATTTTTACATCAAATTTAGGATGTTTTAGAAGAGGAATTGTTCTTTTGTGAAACTTTTCTAAGTATCTTACATATTTAAGTCTTTGTTGTTTTTCATTAAGACCACTTGAGAGCTTTGTTTTATTATTTTCATATATGTTCATAAAGGATATATTATCAAATTATTGCTTATATAATAAAAATAATAGTATAATAATATATAATAAATTGTTAAATAAGGTAAATAATGAAAATTGAAGATTTAAAAGAATTTGTAGGTTTTGGAATAGCAGGTAATTTTGCGCACCATTTAGATCAAGCAGGAGAAGCAAAAGATTTTGTTGATGTAATAGTTGATGAAAAAGATGCACCAAAAGGGATATTTCCATTTTATGCAAAAAGTACAAATAGCTTTTTAAATATTTTTCCATTAAGCAATAATAAAATAAATATACCAAATGATAGTACATATAAGGTTCAAGTAGAGCCAGAAGTTGCATTAATATGTGATATCGAGTATGAAAATAATAATATTATTGATATAAAAGTAAATTATTTTACAGCTTATAATGATTGTAGTATAAGAGAACCAGCAGCATCTAAAATTTCACAGAAAAAAAACTGGGGTAAAAATACAAAAGGGATTAGTTTAGATTTTATCAAAGTTGATAAATTTGAAAAAAATGGAATAATGGATGATTATGCTATAGCATCATTTTTAAAAGATTCAGATGGTTTTCATGAATATGGAAAAGATTCTGATATTAAAACATATAGTTATTTTCATGAAAAATTAAAAAATTGGATTATAAATAAACTAAACACTCAAGAAGATTTTGGACCATTGGAAAACTTAAATAACTTAATAAAAGAAAATAATAATCCTAAAAAAATGATTATAGCAATAGGTGCTACACAATATACAGAGTTTGGTGAAAATAGATATCTAAAAGAAGATGATGAAATTTTTGTATGTTTATATAATAAAAACAAATACAAATATTCTCAAATTAAAAATAGTATTAGCAATAATAATTTAGATTTAGAAGATACATCTATTTTACATCAAGTTGTAATTTAATTTTTTTAGATATCATATTATAGATATAAAAAGTAGGTTTTAGTTATGAAAAAAGTTTTTTTTCTTATTTTATTTTTTTATGTACAAGTAAATGCTTTAGAATCATTTGATTCTAGGGTAATTAAAAATATAAAAAATAAATATGGATCAAGAGCTTATAAAAGATTAACTGTTTGGGATAAAATGCTTATTAAAGCAAAAAATGCAAAAACATTAAATAAATTAAAATATGTCAATGATTTTTTTAATAAAGTAAAATATATGACAGATATTAAACATTGGCACAAGGTAGATTACTGGGCAACTCCTTATGAGTTTGTAGGTACAGGTGCTGGTGATTGTGAAGATTATGCAATTGCAAAATATTTTGCACTTATAAAGCTAGGAATACCTGAAAATAAACTAAGAATTTCATATGTTAAATTACTTAGACAAAGAACTAGGTTTGAAGAAGCCCATATGGTATTAGCATATTATCATAAACCAAACTCTACTCCAATTATATTGGACAATGTTAATAAAAGATTAAAATTAGTTTCGCAAAGAAAAGATTTAAAATTAATTTATAGTTTTAATGCAAATGGTTTGTATCAATCAAAGACAAGAGGACAAGGTCAAGTTAAAGTTGGCTCTAATAATCTACATAAATGGAAGAATTTAGTAGATAAATTATAATGTAATATTAAAATAAAATAACATATAATGTTATATTAAATAAAATAAAGGATTTTTATGTCATTATCAAAACAATTGTACTTTATAGTATCATTTCTTTTTTTAGTAATATTTATCGGTAATTCTGTAATTACAATTCAAAATACAAAAGAGTACTTACAAGAAGAATCAACAACAAAAGCACATGATACTGCAACATCTATTGGTATGATATTAAAATCATTAATATCAAATAAGAAAGACCCAGAAATAAAATCAACAATTATGGCAATAGCAGATAGTGGATTTTATGAGTCTATTAGATTAGAAGATATGTTTTATACATTTACAGATAAAGAATTAATACAAGCTGCAAATATTAAAAACTTAAATGTAACAATAAGAGATGTTAGAGTTGATAAAAGATATGGAGAGATTATTACAAATGATGATGATGAATTATTAAGTGAATTAAATGAACTTGAAAATTCGGAAGATAAAATAAGTAATATAAAAGATAATACTTATACATTTATTCCTACAAAAAATTTTAAAGATAATGATAATTTAGAAATCAAATTTAAATCAAATGGTACAGATATGACAGTATCATTGAAACTTTCAAAAATATTAGTAAATGCAACAAAGCCTGTTAAATTTGATAATGTACCTTCATGGTTTATAAATTTGATTGATTTAAAACTAGAAGAACAAAAAAGTGAAATAAATGATGCATGGAAGATAACAGCTGTTGTTTTTGTAAAAGCAAATGCAGGAATAGCATATTTAAAATTATATGATCAATTTAAACAAATTATTATATACAATATTATTGCATTTTTTGGATCACTAATTTTATTAGGATTATTTTTAAAATTAATATTAAAACCATTAAAAGATATAGAAGATTTATCAAATAAAATATCTAAAGGGACATTTGATACAATCAAAGATATACCTTGGACAAGTGAACTTAGAAATGTTGCAATTTCTATGAATGCAATGTCTAAAAAGATTAAAAATATAATTGGAAAACTTAATCAAAATATTAAAGATATTAATGAAGCATTGAAAAAAGATAAATTAACTTCTCTTAATATGAAAGAATCATTTATAAATACATTAAAAGATAAATTTATTGTAAGAGAAAAAGGTTATGTATTCCTTATTAGAATATCAGGATTGGGTGAATTTGCTAAAGTAAATGGACAACAAACAATTAATAACTTTATAGTAGATTTTGCAAAGATTCTAGATAATATGCCAAAATCGACAGCATTTAGATTTTATGGTTCAGAGTTTGCACTAATTGTTGATGATATAGATGAAAATGAATTAAAAGAATTTAATAAAACTTTAAAAGAACAATTTATTGAATTATCTAAAAAAATAAATAAAAAAGATATAGCACATATTGGAATAATTGCATTTGATCAATTTGATAATGTAGGTGATATATTATCTGGTGTAACAGAAGCTTATGAAATGGCAAAACAAGTAGGACCAAATGAAGTATTTATTAAAGATAAAAATGAACATTCAAGAGGTTTATTACAATGGAAAGAATTAGTATCAGATATTATAGATAATAAAAAAGTTGATGTTAATTATATTGGAGAAGTTTTAGATGAAGACAAAAATATTTCTATGCAAGAAGCTTTCTCTAAAATAGAAGATAATAACAATAAAGAGATACCAATAGGTATATTCTTATCTATAGCACAAGAAAACAATAGAGTAATAGATTTTGATAAAATTATAGTTACAAGTGTAATTAATAAAATAATAAAAGAGAATATTAAACATAAAATAATAATAAATCTTGCAACACAATCTATTGCAGATATCAAATTCTTAAAATGGTTAAGAGAGATAATAAATCAACATTCTAAAATAGCACATCAATTAATATTTTCAGTTACAGCATATAGTGTAGCAAAAGATATTGAATTATTTATGGAATTTGTTAATTTTACAAAAACTAATCACACAAATACAATGATTAAAAGGTTTGATATTAACTTTATTGAAGTTGAACAAATTCAAACAATAAATCCAACATATATTAGACTTGCAAGAGACTATACAAATGGTATTTCAAATGATATTAATAAAAAATCAATGGTAGATTCAATATGTAAAATCTCTGAATTATTAGATATTGAAGTATATGCAGAAAATGTTAAAAATGAAGAAGATTATAAAGTAATAAAATCATTAGGAATGAAAGGTATTAGTAGATAACTTATAGTTAAAGATAAATGAAGAGAGTGATTATAAATAATCATCCTTTTCTATTAATATATGATTCTTTAAAATTAAATTTTCATTTTTATTTTTAAAAATATTTTTTTTAGTTTTGGTATAATTTATTTTTTTAACAGATTTTATCTTATCTTTGTATAAAAAAGATTTTAAAATATCTTTTTTATTATTTATAATCTTATTTTCATTTTCTTTATTAAAATTTAAATTAAAAATATTATTCTTATCTTTTGGTAATAATTTTTTTATTTTTCTAATATAATTATTAGGAAATAATTTCATTAATTGAGCACTCTTTTTTTTAGCTACACTAATAGATTTAAAATTTACTAAATAAAATATAATATGTTCATCTGTTTTTCTTAAAAAAATATTTTTTTCATTTTTTAGTAATACTCTAGTCTTTATTGTATTATATATATCAGGGTTTTTATATGTTACTAGTTGTATAACATAATTATCTGTATTAATATCATTAATTTTTAATAATTTAGGTAAATTATTTTTATAAATTATATATTTTTCTTTTATAAATCCATCTTTTAATTGTAACCATTTAATATTATTTTTATAAATTATATTATATTTATAGTTTATTTCATTATACTTTTTATAATATTTAATTGTTTTAGAGCTATCTATTGGCATTTTTTTAACTAAAAGTATATCAGTATTTACAATAATTGAAGAATATAAATTAGAGTAAATAAGAAATATATAGATAAAAAATCTTTTCTTTACAATATTTATCATTTATATTAATCCTTAAGTATAGTTATTATATCATATATAAATTGTAATAATTAATATATAATACTAAAAAGTAACTATAAGGAAACTTTATTTAGATAAAATATATCAAATATAAATCAAAAAATTAAGGATTTAAAATGATTAAAATGGTACTAAGACACACAAATGGTGAGATTGAAGAAATAAATGTAACAAATGGAATGACTATAGACCCACAACAAGGGGAACAGTTCTATTTTTTAGGTGCAGATAAATATTCTTTTTCTCTTGCAAATGGAGAGAAATCTGTAAAATTATTTTTAATACAAGACGGTGAAAGAACTGAAGTATTATTAAATAACTTAGCTGAGCTTATGAAAGCTAATGATCCAACTGATCCATTCTCTTTAGAAACAGCTTTAGGTGTAACACAAACTGAAGATGGTGTTAAAGAAATAAATGAAATCCTTAATAATCCTGAATTTCAAAGTGGTCAAATTATTGATGCTTTAAAAGAAAGTTTAGCAACAAGTACACAAGCAGAAATTGATGGTTCAATAATAGATAATTTTGGTTCATTAGTTGAACAACTAAGTGCAACAGCTGCTGGTGGAGCAACAGATGAAGCTTATGTAAGTTATGACGAATCTCGAAATCAAAATATTACACCTACTGTTTCACTAAGTACAGGAGATAGAATAGAAACATCTGATGTTGCTACAATTAATACAATAACTCCAGAAACAACAACAACTTCTTCTAATACAACAACAACTTCAGGTTCAAGCGCTACTTCAGAAAATACAAGTAGTGAGGTTGAAGTTTCTATTACTGGACAAGAAAGTGTTACAGAAGATCAAGCTGCATCTTATACTATAACTTTAGATAAAGAAGCACTTGAAGATATGACTATTACAATAGTATCAGGAAATATAACAACTCAAGATGAAGACTTTGTACCACTTTATCAAGATATTGTAATTCCTGCAGGAAGTAAAAGTTATACTTTTGAAATAGAAACAAATGATGATTTTATTGCAGATACTGGTGAACAATTCAAAGTATCAATAAGTAATATTCAAGGTGGTGGATATGATGTTGCAGTAATTGGGAATGATCAAGTAAAAACTACTATTTTTGATGAGTATGAACCTGGAGTTGAAGATACTGTATATGTAAAAATTGTTGATGATTATTCTACTGAAGAAGGTAATACTTTAACACATAAAGTTGAATTATATAGAATTGATGAAAATGGAAATGAAGTTCCTGTTATTGTTCCAGAAGGTGGAGAAATTAAAGTTGATTTAACTTATTCTGAATATGGAAATAATGGAGCTAGTGCAGATGATTATGTTGCTGTAAATACAGTTACAATTCCAGCTGGTCAAACATCTGCTACATTTACAATTGATAGTTTAGATGATGCCTTATTAGAAGGAAGTGAATCATATAAAGTTACAATTTCAGATGTATCAAAAATTGATTGTCACTTTGAAAATATAGAAATAACAACAAATACAAATGAACAAAGTGTTATTGGTACTATTACAGATGAAGCAAATGATGCTGATAAAGAAACTGGAACAACTCTTTCAATCTCTGGTGATAGTGATGTTGAAGAAGGAAATGCAGCTACTTATACAGTTGAAGTAACATCTGCTCCACTAGAAGATATGGTTGTTGATGTAACAATTTCTGATATTACAACTAACGGTGATGTTGTTAATGAAACTATTCAAGTAACAATTCCAGCTGGTCAAACATCTGCTACATTTACAATTGATAATGTTGATGATGCAATCAAAGAAAACCCTGAAGATTATAAAGTAGAAATCACTTCTAATACTGATGGTGGATATGAATTAGTAGCTTTAGGAAATACTGAAGTTACAACTACTATTACAGATGAAGCAAATGATGCTGATAAAGAAACTGGAACAACTCTTTCAATCTCTGGTGATA
>Ga0256828_1002527_pt1 | contig 10854 bp, 11 predicted proteins | sample CV88metaG_FD_185993 | JGI IMG/M metagenome (GOLD analysis project Ga0256828, IMG submission 185993) | Hydrothermal vent microbial communities from East Pacific Rise, Pacific Ocean - CV88 | ecosystem: Environmental > Aquatic > Marine > Hydrothermal vents | place: Pacific Ocean: East Pacific Rise... | reverse complement strand
ACTTCACGCCTTTTTACAAGAGGTCGAATCTCCAGAACTTAACCTTATCACCGTTGAGGACCCTGTCGAGTACAAGTCAGAGACAATCTCGCAGATTCAAGTCAATGAGAAGGTCGGATTAACCTTCGCCGCCTCACTGCGCTCAATTCTACGTCAAGATCCTGACATCATTATGATAGGTGAGATCCGTGATGAGGAGACCGCACATATTGCCGTTCGTGCAGCCCTCACTGGGCACCTTGTCTTCTCTACTCTACACACTAACTCTGCTGCTGCTACTATCTCACGTTTAGCAGACATGGGAATCGAACCTTTTCTTATCTCTTCTTCACTGTTAGGTATTATGGCTCAGCGGCTTGTACGTCGTATTTGTGACGCATGTAAAGAAGAAGACACCATTGCCGAAGACTTTGCAGCAGAATATAACCTTGATGCTAACAGTAAGATCTACAAATCAGTTGGTTGTAAAAAATGTAACTATAGTGGCTTTAGTGGTCGTCAATCTATTGGCGAGTTGCTGATCATGAATGATCTTATCAAAGATATGCTCAAGGTGACTACCGATGAGCATACCATCTCTAAGGCACTTGAGGGTGAACACCTTGTGACTATCTCAATGCAACTTAAAGAGATGCTTCTACGTGGAGAGACCTCTCTAGACGAAGCGATACGCATCGGTTTGGCGCATGTCTAAAAGCACTAAGGCCTTTACCCTTATTGAGGTACTAGTCTCTGTCATGATCATATCCGTTGTCATCGGGTCACTTTTACAGCTTTTTTCTACTAACGCTCACACCTTTTCTTCGATCCAACAGAAGATCCTACAGACACATAAGACATCACTGCTACTCGGAAATAAAATCTATGGATATGAGAATAAAACGGTTGACCTAGCTGAATTACTTAAGGACTTTAACCTTGACAATGACCTTAGACATAAACTAAAGCGGGAAAAAGTATCCATCATCTATACTGAAGTCACCAGCATTGACTTCGATGATGCAGCAGAATCGATTGCTGAAGTAGAAAAAGAGGACAACAGTAATAATGAAGTCATCGAGAAAGAGACAGCTGCTGCTACGAACTCACTGGAAATAGGACGAACTACCTTTAAGCTAGCAGAACAGAGTAGCTCGTTTTTACGGGTAAAGCTCCAATGAGACGTAATGCTTTTACCCTCATAGAGATGATGATCTCTATCACACTCTTCTCCGTTATTATGATTTTTCTCTATCAATCTATGGCAACTATTGACAAATCAAACCGTTTTTATAGTGATAAACTTGAAAATATTCAAAACCAAGAAAGCCTTCTTAAAACACTGTTTCTTGACCTTTCCCTCTCTTTAAATAATAGTGGTGAGATCAACAATATCAATAAGAATGAAGATATGGTTTTTTTACAGACAAGCCATGTACTCCATACCCATGTGATGCCGTATATCGTCTATTTTGTTAAAGATAAACATCTCTATCGTGTCGAATCTGCAACAAAATTAAGCTACCCATTTGAAAGTAATATCAATGCACTTATAGATGATTTTGGAGAGGTACAAAAATTTCGACTCTATAAAAATAGTACTCATTTTTTACTTGACCTTAGAATACATGGCCAAGAAGACACTTTACTAAAGATCCGACATCTCGATGCAAAATAACCTATGTTAGCAGAACACACTATCACTACGCAACGTTATTTAGAAGTCGACTTCATACGTGGTACTGCATTACTCTTGATGGTTGTTTTCCACCTCTTCTTTGATCTTAATTATTTTCACTATATCGATATCGACATCCGTCATGGTTTAGACTGGCGCTATTTTAGATACCTCATACTTAGCCTCTTTATAGGTACTGTAGGCATTAGTCTTATCTTAGCTAACCAAGAGCATATAAACTATAAAAAAGTCGCCCTACGTGCAGTAAAACTACTCCTAGCCTCTATAGCCATTAGTATTGCCTCTTATGTTATGAATCCAAATATGTGGATCTACTTTGGTGTTATCCACTTCATTCTCATTGGCTCTTTAATGGGACTCTTATTTATACGTATACCTACTCTCTCCCTCATACTTGGTATCATCATCATTGTCCTGTTTAACTTAGAACTCATCAACATGCATTGGCTTTACAACGCATTAAAAGTACCTTTACACTTACCAAAATATACCGAAGACCTTGTACAGTTCGTTCCATGGTTCGCACTAATCCTCATCGGTATTTTCATCGGTACAAAGCGCTGGTTTATTTTTAATTTAAAAGCAAGTCCTCTTGTCAACCCTATTGTCTTCTTAGGACGAAATACTTTGGTCATTTACTTAGTTCATCAACCGATACTGTTTGGAATATTTGAGTTGTTAAAACTTGTAAAATAAGATGTGCTAAGTGCTAAGAAGATGGCGCAGTTAATCTAAGAAAAGTCTTAACTATATGGAAGGTTTTCGTTTGTGGATTTGAAGTGCATCAAAAAAAATAACTGTTCAGGAAAAAGTTTCAGGGGTAGTGTGAGTTGTGCTAAAGTGATCCCGATAGCGTGCTAGTGCACGTGGAGTGGTGAGCTGAAGTACAACTCACACTGCAGCTGGAATTTTTTTAGAATGGTTGTTTGAGCATGACCCACATTGACGACCCTTCACTGCCAAACGCCATCTCAAAACGCACAGGTACCGTCGCAGCGAGTGCACGAACACTAAACCCGGCATCATACTTCATGTCACTAAGTAGATCAAAATCATACTTTGGTGCAACACGCCCTGCTTCAGCGAAAAGAACCGCCTGAAACCAATCAATAGGAATTGGGCTCCATCTTTGATCATGCATAGGATTAAAATTAGGGATCATACGATATTCAATAGCCCCATATATAGCTGCTTTATCATTGAAACGATTACTATCATAAGCACGCATTCTGTCCCATCCACCTAAACGAGCACCTTCCCACATAGGGGTTTGGCCCTTATAAAAAGCGCTATCAGTGCCATCATCTTTCTTTATTTTGCTAGAGTAATCCCAGGAAGGAGAATAGGCAGTCCATCCATTTAGAGCTATCACTTGTTGGCGCATCCAAGTTGGAAGCGGCAACTCAATATAGTGTGAGTATTCAGCCTCTAATGCATTCCATTTTTCTCTGCTATCACCCCATCCAAAATCTTGTGTGTACTGAAAACGCATACTATACCCACGACTAGGATTATCCGGATAGTCTGTATTATCATGTTCTAAATACCCTTTGAGACCATTCGTAGAGATATAGGCGTATGGTATAAGTTTATCTGCTGTCCAACGCTGATAAAACGGCTTAAGTCCAACGATAGTCTGTCCTGTCGTAAAAGGAGTACCCCCACCAACATTATCTCTATTTATAGCGATACCTCGAGATGTTTTAATAATAGGTAATACTTGTGTGGATGACTCTCCAAGAGGTAAGACATAACGTAAATCAAGGTAACTCCAGTTACTCCATCCCTGTGTCTGAAAAGGAGTTGAATTATTAAGATCCGTGTTGTCAATATCACGCGTAGAATCATTGGTACCATCAATGTAGAGCTGTTGATCTGGGTAATAAGCACGCATCCCTAAAAAACTAACAAAGAATCGTTCTGTATACGGTAGGCGGATACCCGTTATAGCAACAAAAAAACCTTTAGCATATGCTTTATCATCGTTGATCACTCCTTGCTCAAATGTATTGACAGGTAATTCTTCACCTCTAAACACTGTCACTGCCATTGTCATTTGAGGCTGTAAAAAACCGTGGAAGATACCTGCGATACCACCCGTAAGACCTGTTGCATCACTAGCGAAAGCATACGGTAAAACAATCCAAGTCGATGACTTGTTGTCATCACGATTAATATCTTTGATAATAAACTCTGTTGCATGAAGTGTAGAGACCACTACTAAAACAAGTATAAAAAGATGAATTTGTCGCATAATGCTCTTTCACATATAAATATTAATAACGTTAACTATTGTCGTTTATTATATTATAAATGAGTGCAGATTGTCTATCCGAAGAACATAAAAAGTAGTTAATTAAACGTCTGAGTTTTAGATGGTGTAAAAAAATGGAGGGGGATGTAATAATCAAGAGCCGAAGCTCTTGAGGTAGAAATTAGAGAGCAGCTTTTGCCTGTGCTGCAACAGCAGAGAATGCAGCTGCATCGTTCATTGCCATATCAGCAAGGATCTTACGATCTAGTTCGATGCCAGCTTTTTTAAGACCGTTGATGAAACGAGAATAGTTAATCTCATTCAAACGACACGCAGCATTGATACGGATGATCCATAATTTACGGAACTCACGCTTCTTTTGCTTACGGTCACGGAATGCATAATACATACTGTGTTCTAGTTGTTCTTTCGCTTTACGGAAGTGTTTATGACGACCTTGGAAGTAACCTCTAGCTAGTTTTAATACTTTTTTATGACGACGACGTCTTACGACACCTGTTTTTACTCTTGGCATATTTTTCCTTTACTCTATCATCTTCTAAGATGTATAGGTGCCACATAATTGGTGGACTTGCCCAGTCTAGACTGGAGAATATTGTGAAATGATCTTAGTTGATCATCGCTTTGATGTTTTTCGCGTCAGCTTTTGCAACTACTTTAGGTGCATTTTGATTACGACGAGTTTGTGCATCTTGTTTTGTTAGGATGTGGCTTCTGTTCGCTGTTCCGCGTTTGATCTGGCCGTTTTTCTTAACTTTAAAACGCTTTACAGCGCCTTTTACAGATTTCATCTTAGGCATGGTGACTCCTCTCTAATTTTAACTATTTTGTACCATAAGGTCAAAATAAGTCCGTGATTATACCCAAATTTTTGTAAAAACCCTATGAACATATCATCTGAAATATTTTGGACTGTTTAGACACTTTTTTAGGTTATACTTTACCTATGTCAAAAACCGATATCACCCTAATGATTGTGCAAGTAGAAGAAGAGTTTTGCTACGTTGAAGAGCAGTGCCTAAAAAACAAGACTGCAGAAAGTGAAGAGTGTGATTATAAATTACACGGCCTAGCTCTTATGACACTGTACAGCTTTGCCTTAAACTTAAAGCTCTCAGGCGGACAACTCATGAAGCTACTCTATGAACTTGATCATAACAGCAGGCTCTACCAACATCTCATTGCACCCTATCTACTTCTATTCGATGACCTAGAACTTGTCTGTAAACAGTATGGACACAAATATCTGAGGTTTCTCTCTGAAAAAGCACAAGGTAAAAGTGACGAAGAGGTAATGGAAGTTTTATTTACGAAATAAATATCTGGATGTGTGGCGTAGCTCATCTTAGACAAGCATTAACTACTTTGAAGTATAAGGCTCGTAGATTCCTGCCTACGCAGGAATGACGGGACTAAAGCATTTTGGAAGGTTCTCCGCGATAGGAAGAAAATCGCCAAGAGTAACTGTCCATGTAAAAGTTTTAGATGTGATGTAAACTGTATGAACTGGAAGGAAGTAATAGATTTGGTGCAGGTTGTGACTTACTCAGACCGATAACGCACTGCTGTGCGTAGAGCGTCAGAGTACGTTGCAAGATGTGCCGAAGCTATTACTTCTTTTTGTTGTCGTCTTTTTTTATTGGGAGTACTAGCATGTTGTAGTAGCGACCTTCAAAACGAGGACTCTTATCCATAACACCAACATCTTCAACCATTGGCCAAACACGTAAAAGGACTTCACGTCCTGCTTCAGGATGTGCCATCTCGCGTCCACGAAGGAAAACACGGAACTTAACCAGCTTACCCTGCTCTAAGAACTCACGTGCATGTTTAACTTTATAGCTAATATCATTATCAGCAATCTTCACAGAAAGTTTGATCTCTTTGATCTCAACTTTGATCTGGTTCTTACGTTGCTCTTTTTTCTTCTTCTCTTCTTGATATTTGAACTTACCATAATCCATAATTTTTGCAACTGGTGGTGTAGCGTTTGGAGCGATAAGAACTAAGTCTAGTCCTAATTCATCTGCCTTTGCCATTGCTTCGCGTGTAGGGATAATGCCCAACGACTCGCCGCCGTCTACATTACAACGAACTTCGCTTACGCGAATGTCTTCGTTCATTATGGTGTTGTCTTTTTTTCGGTTCAAAAATTTACCTCGTTTATTTTTTGTTGGATCATAGTCAAGAACTCTGCTTCACTAAGATTGTACTGTTCGCGACTTCTACGGTCACGTACTGCAATGGTTTTGTGCTCAACTTCTTCGTCACCTAAGACGATGATCATTGGAACACGACCTTTTTCAGCAGTTCTGATACGTTTGTTTAGGCTTTCATTCTTCGAGAAGATCTCGCTATCAGCACCCAAATCGATCAGTTTATCTGCCAACTCTTTGGCATATGCGTTGTGTGGTTCTGCAATAGGAACGATGGCAACTTGCGTTGGCGCAACGAACATTGGGAATTCACCCGCATAGTGTTCTGTTAATATACCAATAAATCGTTCAAAAGAACCTAAAATTGCTCTGTGGATCATCACTGGCTGGATTTTATTGTTCTCATCACCACTATATTCAAGCTCAAAACGCTCAGGAAGGTTAAAGTCGAGCTGGATCGTACCACATTGCCACTCACGTCCAATAGCATCAGTGATCTTTATATCGATCTTAGGACCATAGAATGCTCCACCACCCTCATCGATCTCATAAGGAAGACTATTTTTATCCATTGCATTTTTAAGTGCTTGTGTTGAGATGTCCCAAACTGCGTCATCACCTACTGCTTTTTCAGGTTTAGTAGAGATCATCATCTTGTAGTCAAACTCAAATGTTGACATGATCTTGTCAACAAAGTCCACAACCTCAATGATCTGCTCTTCGATCTGGTCGGCCGTACAGAAGATATGCGCATCATCTTGTGTAAACTCACGTACACGGAAAAGTCCATGAAGTGCTCCCGTCATCTCATGACGGTGAACAACACCATACTCAAAATACTTGATCGGTAAATCTTTGTAAGAGTGAGGCTCATCTTCGTACGCTTTAATATGACCAACACAGTTCATCGGCTTCACACCAAACTCAACATCGTCTATCTGTGTAAAGTACATGTTTTCACCGTAGTTCTGATAGTGCCCTGAGGTCATCCAAAGATCAGAACGCAACATCTCAGGACCACGTACTGGCTCATACCCACGCTTACGGTGAGCCTTGAAGAGTAGAGACTCTAGACGTGCACGAAGACGTCCACCAGCAGGAAGCCAGATAGGAAAACCTGCACCTACTTCTTCACGGAAGGTAAAAAGCTTCATCTGCGCACCAATCTTACGGTGGTCACGCTTCTCCGCTTCAGCCAACATCGTCATATGTGCTTTAAGTGACTCTTTGTCAGCAAAAGCAATACCATAAATACGTGTCAGCATCTCATTTTTAGAGTCACCCCCAAGGTAAGCACCTGCGATCTTCATGAGTTTAAAGTAACGGATAAGACCGATACTTGGAAGGTGTGGTCCACGACAAAGATCTTCAAACTCACCTTGTTTATAGATAGAGATCACATCATCAGGGATACGCTTCATTACTTCTAGCTTGAGGTGATCATTAGCGAACTTCTCTTTTGCCTCAGCCATTGTGATCTCATAACGCTCGATTGGGAACTTCTTTTTAGCAAAACCCAACATCGCCTTTTCAATCTTTTTAAGATCACCTTCACCTATCTCTTCTTTGGTCTTAAAATCGTAGTAAAAGCCCTCTTTAACTACTGGCCCGACATAGAACTCAGCGTCAGGATACAGTGACTTGATCGCTTGTGCCATCAGGTGTGCTGTAGAGTGGCGAAGTACTTCAAGTGCTTCAGGTGAATTGTCTAGTTCGATCTCCTCACCTGTTATACCTTGTGCTTCGGCTGTTAAAAGGTCGATGACCTCGTCATTGTGTTTAATCGCGATTGCGCTCATTGTTCATCCTCTTTTCAAGGCACCCACCACTACAATAGGCAGAGTGTACATTGAAGATTAATTTTGTTGGCGCGATTTTATCTAAAAAGTGCCTTGTTTCGCGTAAAATTTTTCATAATATCATCTCTTTATCACACAGCATTATAAATCTATTAATCAATCACTCTTTTTAACACTTATACGTTAAAATTAAGCATATAAATCAAAGGTCTTAGAATGAAACATACCGATCTAAAAGAACTACTCAAAAAGAGAGATGATAACGACATGCTTTCACGTCGTGACGCCCTTAAACTGATGGGTATTTCACCAATTGCTGCTGGCGTTCTTGCTTCAACTTCATCAAGCACGATCAACTCAGCTGAAGCGGCTGACGTCAGTGGAAAGATTGTTATTATTGGTGCAGGTGCAGGTGGTATCATGGCCCTTGCCCGTCTACACAGAGGTATTACAAATCCAGATATCACTATCATTGCTCCCAATGAGCTTCATATTTATCAACCAGGTCAAGTCTTTCAAGCAGCAGGCCTTTACACTCATAATGATCTTATAAAAGAAAACAAAGATTTTATCCCAGATGATGTTAACTGGATCAAAGATGAAGTCAAGAGTATTGATCCTGATAATAATACTTTGATCACTCGAAGTGGTGAGAATGTTACTTACGATTACCTTGTTGTAGCAGCTGGGATCGATTACCATTATGAAGAGATCAGAGGTCTTAAAGAAGAGGACATCGGTAAGAATGGTATTTCTAGCGTCTATCTAAACAACTTTGAGAAAGGGACTACCGATGGTGGTTCAATCACGTGGGATTGGTTTAATGAACTTAAACAAGCAGCAGCTACTAATGAGAAAAAGCCACGTGTTATCTATACCCAACCAGCCACTCCAATTAAGTGTGGTGGCGCCCCACAAAAGATTCTTTATCTCTCTGCTGATCACCTTAAGAAGAGTGACTTAGCTGCTGAGTATACCTTTGCAACATCGGGTGGTAGACTCTTTGGCCTTAAGCCGATCGCTGATTCATTAGCTAATGTACAAAAGCGTTATCACACCATCACCAATAAGTTCAAGCATAATCTTGTTGCGATTGACACCTATGCCAAAATAGCAACATTTGAGCATACCTATGAGATCAATGGTGCTTATGATGAAGATCTGGAAGAGTATGACACTATCACTAAACGTGAATTAGTTGAATTAGAGTATGACTTCATCCATATTGTACCCCCAATGCGTGCGGCTAAAGCTGTCCATGAATCCAAACTTGGTTGGCAAAAAGGTACGGCGAGAGGATGGTTAGAAGTAGACAAAGAGACATTACAACACCGTCGCTACAAAAATGTATTTGGAATTGGTGATATCTGTGGTATTCCTATGGGTAAAACAGGCGGTAGTGCACGTCACCATGCACCTATCGTGGTTGCTAATCTCCTTGCTGAGATGCAGAAAAAAGAGCTAAAAGAGAAGTTTGACGGCTATACCGTATGTCCACTCAAAGTAGAGTATGGCAAGATTATCATGGCTGAGTTTAATTATGATGGGTTAGCACCATCTATCCCATTCCTTGCCCCTGAAAATCCAAGTCGCCTCTGGTGGTTCTTCGACCTTCATATGCTTAAGAGTATGTACTGGTACCTCATGATGCGAGGTTTGATGTAAGAACCCGTTAAGAAAAAGCCAACTGCTTGGCTTTTTTAGGGTTCGGACCATAAGGAGATATGCAAAGCATCAATGCCGTAGACATTACAAAATAGAGAGACGCTGTTGTTGTAGAGTTAGAATTCAATCTCTAAAGTAGTAAATGAATAGTTCTTTTGCTACTACGACTCAAGTACCTAGTGTTGAGAGTTTGTTTAAGAGGGGATGAAAGCGTAAGCTTTCACATTAATTGATGCGTTACGACTTGCTCTCTTTTCAAAACATCTACAGCGTTGAATGTAGAGAATGGAGTTGCGTTAAAAAAACGGCACTGTCTGACCATCGGGAGTTTGTCGTTTTTAGCAATGGAGTGAACAAAATGAAAGTAGTCGGTAGCTACTGACCGCGAAGGCATTTTGAGAGCTTTTTCTACGACACGGAATTTAGTTCCGTCCTGTACGGCACTTTAGTGCTGTGTGTTTCTATTTTTTCCGAGAAAAAAAGAGAAAGGGCAGTCGTTAAAGTTTAAAGTAATTAAAAAGTACAGAACAACAGACCTATTCCTCTCTTCAAATATTATAGTCCAGCCCACCACATTCTAAAAAACAGTCCAACTGTAGAGGTGTATCCTACTTCACTAAAACTGATGTGTCCTTCAGAGCTATAAATAAAAGTAGTTGGATAAGCTGAGACGTTATAGATCCTAGCCCAAGATGCATCTTCGTCATTAATAACTTTATAGTTATAACCACCCTTGTCCATAAAAGCTTGGATCTCTTCATCGCTTCCTGACTTTACCGCTATTGTAATGACATTATAGTGTTCTGAAAGTGTCTGAATATTAGGAGCTTCTACCTTACAAACAGGACACCATGTTGCCCATAAGTGTACTAAAATAGGCTTACCCTCATACTTTTTAGAATTAAACTTTTTACCATCAATCATTAGTGCATTAAACTGAGGTAACTGACTACTAGAAAGGTCTGGTTTACGGATGTAACTCATTACATTACTGATGACTAGTACCATCACTATTAAAATCGCACCCTCTTTAAGCACTTTTTTGATGTTCCAATTTTTATAATCCAATAGCTTCATATAATCTCTCTGTTTTTATAGATTATAACGCAATAGAAGGATGTTTATCTGTACTAAAAGTCACACGACAAGAATGTTGAATGTTGAATGTTGAATGTTGAATTATAAAAGATGGCAAAGTTTGTCTTGGAGAATAATAATTTTTTGAGGAATTTAGCTCGTGGATTCCTGTCTTCACAGGAATGACTGATACATGATTGATAA
>Ga0256828_1002525_pt1 | contig 10857 bp, 12 predicted proteins | sample CV88metaG_FD_185993 | JGI IMG/M metagenome (GOLD analysis project Ga0256828, IMG submission 185993) | Hydrothermal vent microbial communities from East Pacific Rise, Pacific Ocean - CV88 | ecosystem: Environmental > Aquatic > Marine > Hydrothermal vents | place: Pacific Ocean: East Pacific Rise... | reverse complement strand
AAAATATAACTTACCCCAAACCTCTTTTGAGATAGAGAGTATTAAGGGAAAACTTGAAAAATATAAGAAAGAGGAAGAAAAATTGAGAGAGAGTTTTAAAAATATTTTATCTATACCATTTCAGAAGGGTGAATATATTAAATCACTCCAAAAGGATAAAAATATAATTAGTATAGAGATATTGGTTAATTCAGTAAAACGGGCAACTATAATTAAAAAATATTTAGAAAACCATTTTAAAACACTATCGGCAAATTTAAAAGATAGTAAGAAATTATATTTAAAGTTAAAATATGAATAAGATTAATCCAATTTATGGACTTTTATTAACAGCAATTTTTGTAATAATTTTAGTGGTATTAAATATAAATTTAGCCAAAAAAATAGCTGAAAAAAAGACGGACATTTTAAATACTCAAAGGGTTGCTATTGAATTAAACCATTTAAAAAAGGCTTGGGGAAATAAAAAAGAGAGTAAAGAAAAAATTTTACAAATCATTAAAAAGCCTTTTTTATTTTCTAAAATTAGTAGAAATGAGATTACTCCAAAAAAGTATATTGTTGAATTTAAAAAATTGGATAAGAGAGGATTTGATTGGTTAATGAATACTATTTTTAATGGCTTTTTTAAGGTTGATAAGATTAAAATAGAGAGACTTTCAAAAAACTCAATATATCTCTATTTAGAGTTTAAACTATGAAAAATACTATTAAATACTCTCTATTATTAATATTAGCAATCCTTTTTTTATACCTTTTTATGCCTAAAAAAGAGTTATATTATGGAATTGAAAAAATTCTTATTAAACAGAATATTATTATTTCGGATGAAACATTAAGAGATAATATATTTGATTTAGAGATTATAGATGGAAAATTATATTTTCAAGATGTTTATGTTACTACTCTCTCTTTAAAAATTAAGAGTTATTTAATTAATAATTCAGTAGTTTTTAAACCATTTGAGATTAGTGATGATTTTATAGCCTTTTTTCCAAAAAGGATTGATAGTTTTAAGATTAATTACTCTCTGTTACAACCAAAAATAGTAAAAATAGAGGCAAAAGGAGATTTTGGATTTGCAAAAGGCTATATTGACCTATTTAAAAAGTCCATCTATTTTGATGTAAATATTTCAAAACTGTTAAAACAGCGGTACAAGAATATTTTACACCAATTAAAACAAAATAAAAAGGGTGGTTATTTTTATGAATATCAATATTGATAAGTTTCTTTTAAAACTACTCTATATAATTATCTTTACAAAGGGAATAGCAGTTGTTTTACTATTTTATTTACCAAAAACAGGAATTGATAAAATCAATAATGATATTGAATATTCCTATTTTAAATATGATTTTGTAAATCCCTTTAATTTAAAGGATAAACAGAGAATTGCACCTGTTAAAAAGGTTATAAAAGCAGACTATAAATTAAATAATTTAACCCTTTTAGCAGTCTTTATCTCTTCTGATAATACATTTATTTTAGTAGAAAATAGCACTAAAGAACGAATTTTTATAAATAAAGATAGTTATTATAAAGGGTATTTTTTAAGTAAAGTTGAGCCAAATAGAGCAGTGTTTAAGAAAAATAATAGATACTATTCACTTGAATTAAAGGTTAATAATAAGGAGCTGGATAAAACAATTCAGACTATTCAACTAATTGATTTACCCGGTGCATCAATTGGTGAAATTGAAAATACAAATAGTTCAGTTAAATTCGTAAAAAGAAGTATTATAACAAAATATAAAAATGATTACTCCTCAATTATAAGAGGAATAGGTTTTGAAGATGTAATTGAAAATAGACGATTAAAAGGATTTAAGGTTACAAGAGTTAAACGAGGTTCTATATTTGAAAAATTTGGTTTAAGAGTTGGCGATATAATTGTTGCAATTAATGGTGAAAGGATAAAATCCTATTCTCAAGTTATGAAAATTTATAAAAGAATAGACAAAATTGATAGTTTAAAAATTACAATTAAACGAGATAATCAAGAGAAGGAATTGGAATATGAAGTATATTAAAATTTTATTATTAATAGTTATATTGGTTAATAGTTTAAATGGTGAAAATGGTTTTTCTGTAAAAGAGCGTGAAAGAGTAAATATTACCTTTAAAAATATAAAAATTAATGATTTTATTAAAATGTCATCAAAAATATTAAAGAAAAATATCCTATTAACTCAAAAAATTCCCGGAACTGTTGAATTTATTTCTCAAACTCCCTTATATAAAGATGAACTGTTTGATTTAATGTTATCTGTATTAAATTCAAAAGGTTTTACACTTGTAAGTGATGGAAATATTTTAAAGGTAGTTCGTTCAAGTCAAGCAATTAGAGAAAAACTACAGGTTGCAAAAAAGTCCAACCTTATGTATACCGCCATTATACCTATTAAAAATGTCCCCGTTATTGAATTGGCAAATAGAATTAAACTATTTCTATCACTTGCTGGAAAATTAATAACAGTTACAGAATCAAATAGTATTATTGTTAGTGATTTACCGGGAAATATTGAAAAGATAAAAGAGATTATCTCCTATTTAGACCAGCAACCCGATAATCAACGAGAGGTTGAATTTATCTCACTAAATAATGCAAAAGCCTCAAAGGTTGCAAGTGATTTAGCAAAAATAGCTAAAGCACTTGTAAATCAAAAAATAAAAACCAATAAGGTAGAGGTTTATAGTGATGATGCAACCAATTCAATTATCATTATTTCCAATAGAAGTATAATTAATAGATTAAAACCTTATGTAAAAAAGTTAGATGAGGAAGATTTAAGTAATGCTATGGAGTTTGCGGTTATTCCATTAAAAAATTCAGATGTTAAAAATATGGAAAAATCGCTTAATAATATACTCTCTAAAAAGAAATATGTAAAAGCCAATTTAAAACCTATGATTAGTAGTGATGAAGAGATGAATGCAATTATTATCTCTGCTACTAAAGATGATATTAAAAATATTAAAAAGATTATTAGTATTTTAGATGTTGAAAAACCTCAAGTTTATGTACATGCAAAAATAGTTGAAATTAGTGAAAATAAAGCAAAAAAATTGGGGGTAAAATATGGAATTGGTGGCGGAACTGTTAATAGTGGAGGTCTATTTACATTTGCTGCAAATTTAGGTGGTTCAGCCTTATCTTTACCAAAAGAGATTGCAAGTTTTTTGGATACTCCATCAATTAAAGATGGGCTTGCATTGGGTGCTTCAATTAACTTTTTACAGGCAAATGGTGCGGCAACTGTTTTATCAGAACCATCTTTATTATGTGTTAATAATAAAGAATCATTTATTTATGTTGGAAAAACTCAATCGATTCTATCAAGTACTGCACAAGGAAACTCTATTAACGATATTGCAAGAAATACCTATTCAAGACAGGATATTGGATTAACTTTAAAGATTAAACCGCGAATCTCATCAGATAAAATTGTAACACTTGAAACACACGCTAAATTGGAGGATATTGTAAATGATTCAACTCCAGGATTACCAACAACTACAAAAAGAGAGGTACAAACAGTAGCAATTGTTCATAGCGGTGAGAGTATTATTATTGGTGGTCTTATTAAAAATAAGGTCTCAAATAGCACCTCAAAAATTCCGGGACTTGGTGATATTCCTATTTTAGGTTATGCTTTTAAAGATACAGAAAAGAGGGTTGATCAGGTTAATTTAGTAATTATTTTAACTCCATATATTATAAAAAGTAGTAACGATTTAGTAAAACTTAAAAGAACTCTTAAAAAACTTGATATATTACAAAATGCCTATAATGCTAAATTACTAAAAAAATTGGAAAATAAAATAGGTGAAACCTATAAAGAGTCAACCAATCTTACAAAAACATTGAATAAAGAAACAAATAGACAATCTAAACAAAGCAATAGAAAGATAGAATATGATAAGAGTGATGAGCGGAGTTCACACTTTAAAAGTCATAGAAGTTACAATAATATACTTATGTAAAGGTGTTTAATGTTAAATATACCATTAATTGAGGGAGTAGATTTATATCCTTATGAGATTGAAAATTTAGATATTGACCTTTATGTAAAAAATTATGTACTTTTAACTAAACTAAATGATGAAATTGTAATTGCTCTATCTCAAGAAAATTTAATAACCGCTTTAAACTTTTTAGCCAAAGAGGATATTAATTATAAACTTGTTTTAATTGATAAAGATTCATTTGAAAGACTATATAATAGATTTTTAGAGATTAAAACCGATAAAGAGTTAGGAGATATCAATCAACAAGAACAACAATCGGAAATAGAAGAGGAAGAACTATCTCTATCTGAATTTTTAAGAACCTCTTCCGATTTATTAAAGAGTGAAGAATCAGCACCAGTAATTAAATTTGTTAATTCTCTCTTTTATCAGGCAATTAAACAGCGTGCATCGGATATTCATATTGAATCGCATGAATATAAAAGCGAAGTTAGATTAAGAATTGATGGAGCTTTAACTAAACATGTAGATATTGATAATAGAATTGCCGGACTTATTATAAGTCGTATTAAGGTTATATCAAATTTGGATATTTCGGAAAAAAGAATCCCACAAGATGGAAGAACTCAGGTTAAAATAGCAGGAAAAAATTTAGATGTTAGAGTTTCTGTTTTACCAACATATTACGGTGAAAGAGTTGTTATGAGAATGTTAATGCAATCCGAAGATATTCCACATTTACAAGAGCTTGGTTTTACTAAAGAGTTAACTACACAACTTGAGGGATTAATAAAACATTCTCATGGTATTATTTTAGTAACAGGACCCACGGGAAGTGGTAAATCTACAACTTTACATGCCTTTTTACAACAGGTTTCAACACCGGATAAAAATATTATTACCGTAGAGGACCCGGTTGAATATAAAGCTGACAATATTAATCAAGTGCAAGTAAATGTAAAGGCTGGACTAACATTTGCATCGGGACTTCGTTCAATTTTAAGACAAGATCCAGATGTTGTAATGGTTGGTGAAATTAGAGATAAAGAGACTGCTAAAATAGCAATTCAAGCCGCTTTAACAGGACATTTGGTATTTTCAACACTACATACAAATAATTCTACAGCATCAATCACAAGATTGATTGATATGGGAATAGAGCAATATTTAATTGGTTCATCACTATTGGGAGTATTAGCACAAAGGCTTGTAAGAAAATTATGCCCATACTGTAAAGAACCGGATTTTATTGCAGAAACTTATGCTGAAGAGTTTGATTTACCAAATGGAAGACATATTTATCGTTCTAAAGGTTGTCCAAAATGCAACTATACAGGTTATATTGGAAGACAATCAATTGGAGAGTTGTTTATTGTAGACGATGAGATAAGAGAATTATTAAAGGGAAATATTAGCGACCATTCATTAAGAGAATTGGTAAAACAGAAAGGAATGGTTACTCTATCAGAACAGTTAAAAGAGCTTTTATTAAATGGAACTACATCAATGGAAGAGATTATTAGAGTTGGAGTTAAAGATACCTAATGAAAAGGGGTTTTACCATTATTGAAATTTTAATAAGTGTTGTAATAATCTCCACACTTTTAACAGGGCTTTTAAAATTAACCTCAAATAGCACAACCTATTTAAATTCTATCTTTAAAGATGCAAATAACCGTCTTTTAATCTCAATTATTGGATTAAATACAAATCCAGTCTTTAACAGAAGCGATAAACAGTTATCCGATTTTTTAGGAAAATATAATATAGAAAATTCAGCTTTAAGAGATTATTTAAACAACAATAAATTTACCTATAAAGAAGAGAGTATATCCAAAGTTTTTATAGGAGAAGAGAATAATAAAACCGACGAAGAGAATGATATATTTGAAGAAACAGATAATAAAGAGGATGAAATCAACCAATTTTTTATTCAATTGGAATTTTTTAAAATAACTATATCCAATAAAAAAGAGAATTTAAATCTATATACAATAAGGTCAATTAATTGAAAAAGGGATTTACTTTAATGGAGATTTTAATATCAGTTGTTATACTGGTTTTAATTGTTTTAATGTTTTATGGTCTAATTTTTAATTTAAATAATAGTGAGAAAATTCTACAAAAACATTTAAATGATTTTAAAAATAGAGATACAATCTTTTATTTAATCTTTAGAGACCTATTTTTATCAACTAAATTTCATAGAGAAACAAGCTATAATAAAAAGTATGACATAATAAATATAACTACATTTAACTCAATTCATAATATAATAAGACCAAATGTTATCTATTTTATAAATCAAAATAGAGAATTGATTAGATTAGAAAGTAGTAAAAAGTTTAAATTACCAATTAAAGATATTGACCTCTATTCGGTTTATGCAGATAAAATAGCAAGTCAAGTAGAAAATTTTAATATTTTAACAACTCAAAATAGTTCCAATTCTCGTAAAAAAGAGATTATTAAAATTAGTTTACCCGGTGCAAAAGAAACTAATAAAGATAATAAAAATAAGTTTCAAAAGGCAAATAATTTTTTGGTTTTTTTAGAGACAAAAAGTGGTAATAAACTACTCTTTGAGGTTCGAAAATAGTTATATATAGACATTATAAATATAGACATAGATTATCCTTTTAGCTATAATATGTTGAATTTTATAAATTCTAATTTATTCTACAATTAGAAAAACTCTAATAAAAAGGAATGCTCATGATACATAAAAAATGGCTATCTTTAGCAGCAGCTTCTGTTCTTGCTATCTCATTTGGTCTTACTGGATGTGCAGGTGGTGGTGGTACTACTAATAATGGAGGTGGTAGCAGTTCATCTTCATCAAGTACTAGTAGTTCGTCTTCATCAAGTTCATCTTCTGTACCAACTGTTAAATCGGTAAAAGTTTCTGATGAATATGTAATTAATGCAACCGTAAAATCTGGTACACAAACCGCAATTGAGATTAGTAATGGTAAATATGAGTTTGCTGACCAATCTTTAATTACAAAGGTTATGGAAGCAGTTGGCGGTACATTAGATGCAAATGGTAATAATAAAGTAGATGCTGGAGAACCAAATTCACCAGTATTTAAAGCACCTTATAGTTATAGTAATATTAATCCTTTTACAACCATTTTAGTTGATGGAGGAATTACTCCAGCAAATCTTGCACCTTTAGTTCCTCACAGTGCTGATAAATCAAGCGATTTTGATTTTGATACAACTTCAGCATCTAAAAATCTGGATGTAGCAAAAGAGGTTGCAATTTATGCTTTAGTGGTTGCTTATACTCAAAAAGAGGCTAATGAAAAGGGTATTTTACCGGGTAATGATGGTGATTCATCAAGTAGTTCTTCAAACAGTGTTTCATCAAGTAGTTCAAGTTCTGTAGATTCATCTTCAAGTAGTTCGACATCTTGTACAGGTGGAGGTATTTTACCAGGACAACCTTGTGATCCAAATTCAAGTAGTTCAAGCTCTTCTTCAAGTTCAAGTTCGTCAAGTAGTTCAAGCTCTTCTTCAAGTTCAGAACAACCATTAACATTAGCAAATGTTATGCAAAGATTACAAGATGGCGAAGAGTTAAAAACCATTATTCCTGCTTTAGCTGGAGCAATTAATGCTATTAATAATGCTACAAATCCAGCAGATGTATTAAAAGCTAAAAATACAGAAATGGTAAATATTTTAGGAGCCACTATTAATGGTGGTGGCAATAACGGTAATGGTGGCAATAATGGTAATAATGGCAATGATAATGAAGCATCTAGTAGTTCATCAAGTAGTTCAAGCTCTTCTGATTCATCTTCAAGCAGTTCAACACCTTGTCTTCCAGGACAGCCTTGTTAATAAACCTTTTCCCCTTTCGGGGAATTTTAAACTTATATAAAAATCTTCCATATATTAGGAGTTAAAATGTTAAGAACCATATTTTATCTATTATTTATTTCAACATTTAGTTTTGGAATTGATATAAAACTATTGCCAAGTAACAATTTAAATGCTACACTTAATGAAATTAATGTTTTAAAAGATAAATATCAAAATCTTAGAGTTATAATTAAAAATGAAGATGCGAAAAAAGAGATAGAGGGATATAGGGTTTTAGCTAATAAATTTTTGGAAAATAACAAACAGATAAATAAAAAACTATTTGCAAATATAAAACTTGAAACTGAACGTCTTTTAGCTTATGAATTTATAAAACAATATCAAGCCAATTTAAAAATAAGTGATGAAATTTTACTCTCATATTATCAAACCCATAAAGACAAATTTGTTTTTGATACAAATTTAGACATTATAATATTAAGAACTAAAGATTATAAAAAAGCAATTCTAATGTATGAAGATTTTAAAGCCAATAAAATAAAAGATGTTATCCAATATGCAAAAAAGAACTCAATTGATATAGAGATTAAAACATCTAAATTAAGAGAGATGAATAAAATTTATCAAATAATGTTACAAAAAGAGCAGAAAAAAGATAATATTATGTTTCCTCCAAGATTTTATCAAGACCATTATACACTGGTTTATATTAAAAAATATACCCCTTTATACTATAAAAGTTTTGAACAGGCAAAAAGCGATATTGAAAAAGAGCTAAAAATAAAAAAGATTGAGGATTTAAAAAAAGAATTAATTGCAAAATATTCAAGGGAATAGTATGAGATATTTATTTTTTATTAGTATTTTAATATTATCTCTTTTTAATGGTTGCAGTGAAAAACATAAATATACCAAAACCGATATTGAATTGGTTTTAAAAACAGATGATGAGAAAAATTTAGCAAATAGAGTTTTAAAATATTGGAATTATATGTCGCAACATCAATTTGAAAAATCCTATAAAATGGAATTGCCCTATCAACAATACCTATATCCATTAGAAAAGTATAAAATTATAAATAGTGGTAATAATAAGCACTACTATATGACTATTACAAATATTAAAATAAAGGACAATAATGCCACTGTTTCATTAAAATACAAACTTCATAATACTAAACTCCATTTAACCGATAAATGGATTAAAATAAAGGAAATCTGGTATCATAAAAAAAGAATAAAAAAACTACCAAACAATATAGACGAATAGTAAAAAGCAAATAACAATATTTTTTTATTCTAAAGATAATTTATTAAAGGTTCTTCTACTTGGACTTTTTACTACTATTATTCATCTCTTTATTGGTATCATCAATATATTTCTTTATTCTTTGTATTATTTTAGGACCAACACCATTCACTTTTATTAAATCATCAACATTAGTAATATTATGTTCGTCTCTATATTTTATAATTGCATCCGCTTTTTTTGCTCCAATTCCATTAACCTGCATAAGTTCAAATTTGGTCATATCATTAATAGAGATTGCAAATAGAAATAGATTTAAAGAAATTAGCCAAAAAATAATTTTTGAAACCATTATTTTATCCTTTCTATTAAAATCACTTAGAATATTATACTATTTTTTAACTAAATTTTTTATATCAGTAAAATTCAATATCTTACAATAAAAAATTATATTATTTTAATAATTTTTATTTAAAGTTTAAATAAAAATAAATTTTGTATAAAAATAAAAAATTAATTATTATCAAAATAACTGATTTTTTCTCTTTAAAATCCCACAAAAGCTTTTTGCAATAAACTATTAAGTTTCTCTTTTGTCTCTTGTTTTGTTGGAGCTTGATTTGTTGCTTGAGAATTGATAAGAAATCTAAATGTCTTACTCTTTTTGTCAGTAACCAGCTTTAATTCTTTTAAATCAGTCTTTTTAGCTATCTCTTTTATCTGTCTATCAATTAATCTCTTTAAATCCCCAAAATACCGATATGTTCGGCTCTCTTCTATGCCTAAAACTTTTTTTATCTGCTCCATTGAAAGTTCCAAATAGACATAATTATTAAAACTTTTTAGATACTCATACAGTTTCATCGCATATTTAGTTCGTATTTTATTTTGGAAAATTACTATATCCAATTGGGTAAAATTCCCTTGTAATCGCATAATATCCTTAATAGTTTGATTAACTTCAATAATTGCAACCCATTCATTATTCTGTTTCTCAATTCTTGCTTCATTTAAAAAGCGAGTGGCGAACCACTTATATTGCCTTTTATTAATTGGGTCTTCAAAATTATAGAGTTCCAATGTCTCCATTAACTCCATTAATGCATCTTTTATACGAGAAATATAATCAGCATTATTTTGTAACCCTAAAAAATCCTTTAAAGTGATAAATTTAAAAGTTAAAAACCGATAAGAGTACAAATTATCTTTTTGCAGTGCAAAATAGATAGTATTCATAGCTCTTTTTGCCAAAAGACTATATTTGTCTGAACCTCTAATCAGTTCATTTCTCTTATGAATAAAGAGATTTTTTTTATCTGTTTCAGATTTTTTCATTTTGTTCCTTTCTCTCAATTTCTATAAAGTGTTAAATTATTTTTTCTTATAAAACAACCTATTTTTTCAATCTCTTTTTTAATTTTTCCGTTTAAGGTTTAGAAACGTCATCGACTTTTTTTTGACGTAAATTCGACATAAAATTGTATCAAAAAAAGGGGTCAACTCCTCAAAATGACGTAAAATAGTCCTCAAAATGACGTAAAATAGTCCTCAAAATGACGTAAAATAGTCCTCAAAATGACGTAGCAACTCCTCAAGATGACGTAAAAAAACTCCTCAAAATGACGAGTTTTACTCCTCAAAATGACGTGGAATTTTAAAACTTAATTTTTTCTTAAACTTCTCCAAAACTGCGATGCAATGGGAATTTTGAGAAAATCAATTATAAAAAAAAATTATGGGCAAAATATATTATAAGTTTACCCTAGTGAACCAAAAAGAGATTAAAAGAGAAGAAATAAAAAAAA
>Ga0256828_1002524_pt1 | contig 10857 bp, 8 predicted proteins | sample CV88metaG_FD_185993 | JGI IMG/M metagenome (GOLD analysis project Ga0256828, IMG submission 185993) | Hydrothermal vent microbial communities from East Pacific Rise, Pacific Ocean - CV88 | ecosystem: Environmental > Aquatic > Marine > Hydrothermal vents | place: Pacific Ocean: East Pacific Rise... | reverse complement strand
TGGATACTTAACCAGTAAGAGTTAAGTACTGGAACAAGATTTGTCACCTGTGGATTCATCCAGTTTAAGTGTGCTACAAAAAGGATAAGCCCTGTTAAAATCGCTGTAGAAGCGAGGGTGATTGGTGAGCGCTTAGAGAAGATAAACCCTGCTAAAACTGTTGCCCAGCCGATATATATCATCGACTCATATCCATCTGACCATGGAGCATGACCTGAAATGTACCAACGAAGAGCAAGTCCAATTGTATGAGCGATGAAGAAAATGATAAGAAGATATAATGAAATTCTTGAAGCCCACTCAATTTTAAAACTTGGTTTAATAATTTTTGTAAAACTAAGAATAAGAAGGATGAAACCCATCAACAGATAGTACGGATATAATGTTTCAAAAATGTTTGCCTTGTTATAAAACATCTCTGCTTTAATACGACTTTCACTTGGATACACTGCTGCACCATAAGTTTTTTGGTATTTTGCGATCTCTGTAATGGCTGTATTTGCTTTTGACCAGTCACCTGAAGTCAGTGCAGCATCTACAGATGTAAAATAAGCAACCGCAAGATTACGTACTTGTAAACCATACTCAGGAGCGAAATCTTGTAAAGCTTCAATTGTTGCGAACCATTTGTTATTTAGATCATTTGGTTTTGGCCAAATTTTCATAAGTGAACCAGTAAATACCATATAAGCAACATTTACTTTTTCATCAATTTTAAGTACTGCTTTGTCTAACTTGTTTCTATTTTTAGGTTGTTTACGTACTGCTGTATCTACAAGCTCTGCAAGTTTGTATCCTGTCATCCCTTGAGGATCTCTAAAAAATTGAGAAAATGAAACGTATTTTGCATCACGTTTTGCACCGATAGCTTCATTCACTTTTTCATCTTTAGTTCTGATGATCTTCACATCTCTATAGATATCAGGTCTTACCATCATACCTACTATAACCTGTGTAGGTGTAAGTTTTTTATCTCCAACTTGTAGAGATGAACCTCTGTAGATTTTTGCTAAAATCTCAGTAGCAAGTGTATCCATAGGTTTCATACGACCTTTAGAATCTTGTACGATAAGTTGTCCAAATTTATTTGCACTCTCTTTATCAAATGCTAAAATAGTCTTAATAGCCGGATCAAGTGATGCTGCATGAGATGGTACAGAAGTAAATAAAATACCTATGGCAAGTAATGCAGGTACGAGTGCTGCATCACGAGCTTTTTGTGCTTTAGCTGCCAGTTTTGAAAATCTATGCTTCTTAGAAAAGAGTGACCAAAACATTCCTAAACCTAGAAGAAAATACCCAAGATATGCCCAAAAAGTTCCAGGATCATTGTTCACTGAAAGTACTGTTCCTTTTTCATCTTGATCATATGAAGCTTGAAAAAATCTATACCCTTCATACTCTAAAATATTATTCATAAAAATCCTATATGGCATATGTACTCCATTCTTTTCATCTATAAGCTCAACTTCACTTGCATACGATGCAGGACTCATAGAACCAGGATAACGATCTAGTTGAAAATCAAGTAGTTTAATTTTAAATGGAAGCTTTATCTCTTTTGCACCATAGCTAAGTGCAACATCTACACCATTGATACTAACATGAGAAGGAACACCCTCAATACCTTTTCTTCCATAAATAAGAACCTCTTGAGACTTACCATCTACATCTACTGCAAATTTTAAAGCATCTACACCTGAAGAGTTCATTTTCATTTTTCCTCCAGCATCAGGGTTGCTTACTATCTTTTTCATTGCATGAGGCATAAAGTCACGTAATACAAAACTTCCCATCTCTGTACTATAGAGCACTCGTGGATTAAGAAGTTCACCATCACTTGCGGCTAAATCACCTTTAGCACGGTCTGCCATTCTGAAAAATGAAAGTTTCATCTTATGTTTCATATAAAGTGTATCACCATTCATATAAAGAGAGACAACAGGTTTATCAAAGCTTTCTGTATGTGATTCAAAATCTAAGATGAAGTTTCCAGCATCGTAGTATTCACCTTGTGCTATAGCTACAGGTCTTCCCTTACCACCACCGGTAATCATAAGTTTTGCTATAGGCTTCCCATCTGATGCTTCAACAAGCATTTCCATTGCATTTGGAATATACTCTACTAAATCTACATCCACAGAATGTTCATCTATATTAAGCGATGATGAAAGACTATTATGAGATCTTGAAGAGAGATAAACAGACTGTGAATCTTCAACCTTTGTCTTTCCATCATCAGCTTTCACAGTTAAATAAGTATCAGCACTTGTAATTGAAGATGAAGTTAAACCCTCTCTAATATGCATTGTTCCTTCAAACCCTACATATCTCGTTACAGCAGCACCAAGAAGGATCACTAAAAAACCGACATGGAAAATAAAAATAGGAGCTTTTTTTAGTGTATACATCTTGTAATTGTAGATGTTAAGAGCAAGATTGAATGCAAGTAATCCCATAAGAACTTCAAACCATCTTGCATTATATATCTCTGCCTTTGCAGTCATCGTTCCGAAATCATTTTCAACAATGGTTGCATAGCCAACAGCAAATGCAAAAACAAGCATTAAAGCCGCCATTGTTTTCATCGAAGAGATGAAAGAGAGTAGTTTCTTCATAATAGTTTTCCTTTAGTAAAAAAAGTATTTTAGTAAAGAAAAACTAACAGAATGTAAAAATAGTTAATATAAAAAAAACTAATTTTAACTTTGTGATAAAAACTCCTCAATATACTCACAAATTTCACCTATAGCTTCAGTTGCTTTAGCATAGTACACCTTAGTGAAATAGCGATCATCGATAGCTTCACTTGGTTCTAGATTATTTAAGATAGATTCTTCAGTTAATTGTGCAAAATATGTCACATCGAGTACATTTCCACTTGTACCTATCACAATAATGAGATGGCATTCATTAAGTGCTTGAGTTAGTTTGGCATAAAGTGGTGCTGATTCTCCAAAAAAAACAATATTTGGACGAAGTTCCCCTCCACACTCAGGGCACTGTGCATTATAGACTTCATCTTGAGGTTTATATGCTATATCAAAAACACTCTCACACTCTCGACAACGAACCTCTCTTAAAAATCCATGTAGATGTATAATCTCATCGTGTTTTATTCCCGCTTTTTCAAAAAGATCATCTACATTTTGAGTAAAAAGTGCTATATCTTCTGGGTAACGATGCTTTATCTCTACTAGCATCTTATGTGCATAATTTGGCTTTTTATCTTCTATATCTGCTCGCCTTGCATCATAAAATTTTCTTGTTGCTTCGCCATTTGTATCTAGGCATCCAGCTGTGCATACCTCTTCAATGCGGTGGTTTTCCCAAAGTCCATCACTATCTCTAAAAGTAGCGATACCCGACTCTGCACTAAGGCCTGCACCACTTAAAATGAGTACTTTTGACATTACTACTGTACCATACGATCTAAGAGAGAAAATAACTCTTTAGATTTCTCTTCAGTATCTTTAAGTAATGCAATGATCTCCTCATTACTCGTATGTTTTTGATTATTAATCATCTCCATCACTTTCGTGATATTTTTATGTACATCACGATGTGGTTTTGAGAGCTCTTTAAAGCTACGATTTCCTTCAAAGTTAGCCTTTCCTTCACTCTCATACCATTCACCAAGTTTACAAGCATTATGATCCCCTAACTCTGGTACATATTTCCATTCAAAAACAGAAGAATAAGCATAATTTTTATAAACCATATGGTCCAATTTTGCCATATTTACAAAGAGTTCATGAGCGATGATAGTATTGTCTTGTGTTATTTTTTGAGCATTGAGTATCAACTCATTAAGAATCTCTCTAAATGCATCAAGTTTATCCTGAGAGGAGTGTGCTTTTTCATCAATTTTTTCGCTCACTTCAGCCATCTCTATAGAATTTTGCTTTAGAACTCCTATATTTGCTTCAATCTCACTTGTAGCCTTTTGTGTTCTCTCTGCAAGCTTTCTTACTTCATCAGCTACTACTGCAAATCCACGACCATGCTCCCCTGCACGAGCTGCTTCTATGGCAGCATTAAGAGCTAATAGATTTGTTTGATCTGAGATATCTTTAATAAGAGTTATAATATTGTAAATCTCTTCTACATTGTTATTTAACTGCTCAACTGAGTTGTGAGAGTCATCAACCATATGTGTAATATCAGAGATACTTTCTATCACTTCATCAGTAGAAGATGTCACTTTAGAGATCACCTCTTCTGTTTCTTGATTAAGGGTATTGACATGATTTACATTTTTAACATTTTCCCTCATGCTTGAACTTAGGTTATTTGCATTTTCTACTGCACCATGGATCATCTCGCTTGCAAGAGCAAGGTTGAGTTTATTTTTTTGCATCCCCTGCTCTATTTCATCAGCAGCTTCAAGTGCTTTTTTAGCTTCTTCTTTAGCTTCTAAAGAGATAAGTTCCACCTTATCTAAGAATCTATTAAAGCTTTCACTCGCTTCACCTAGCTCATCTGTAGATCTTATAGGTAAGCGTTTAGATAGGTCTGCATCACCCTCTGCCAACTCTTTAGCAACTTCACCTAAATTGATGATCGGTCTGGAAATAGCATATCTGATAATCCACATAAGAAATACTAAAACAAAAACATCTAAAATAGCCATAATATAGACTTGTCTCAAGAGAGAATCTTCAGATTCAGATATAACACTTTCTACATGAGCTCTTTGATTTCCAACAACTGCAAAACCTACTGTCTTCCCACTAAAGTCTTTAATCTCTTGAGAAACGATAAAATACTCTGATGTCAGTTGTGGTACAGAATCATCACTAAATTGAAGATTTTTCAAATCTTGAAAAAAACTTTGATTGATAGAACTCTCTTTAACTGCCAATATATAGTCTCCTATCTTTGGTGCATTTTTTAAAGAAGTAGCAGTTGAAAGAAATTCATTTTTCATTAAGATAACCATCTCATAGCCATTTTTTCTTGCATGTTTTACAATGGAGTTTAATCCTTGCATAAACTCTATAGAACCTAAATATTTTCCATCTTCTACAATTGGAGAGAGTCCACGTAATACAAGACCTGCACGACCTAATTCTATAGCCACAAGAGGTTTTTTTGTCTGTTTTATTGCTACAACAGTTTTTCTAAATCCACTAAGATCATCTCCATATTTTTCAGGTTTCCATGCTCGTAGAAAACTATGTAGATTTGCATCATGGATATGAATTTTTACATTTTTATACTCTGTAAAATTTTTAAACTCTCGCATGATTGAGTGAAGTCCATCTATAGCTATCTCTCTATCATTTTCTTTTAATGCACGTATAACATCATAGTTTTTTGAAATATTTATCACATTGGTAATACCAATATTTTCTTTTGCTCTCATCGATTCTTGATAGAGTGAGGTGAGAATTTTGGCCTGTTTCTTATATACATTTTCTTTCATATCATCGATAGAATAAATATAGTTTATAAAAATAACAATAAAACCAAAGACAATAGAAGATACCAAGGGGATGTGAATTTTTTGACTGATAGAGAGATTTTTCATAAGAGCAAACACCTTTTCGCAATATATGCAAATATTATCACGTGTATGTGCTTAAACTCTATTGATTATATTATTTTTTCATAAAAGTGATCTCAAAATCTCCACTTTCTAATGCCTTTGACTCATAAGAAAAATGTGAACTTACCCTTTCAAATAATGGAAAAGGCTCGTGAAAAAACTTTCCAACTAGCTTTGTTTGCTTATCTTGGAGCATTTTAAGTGCATGGATGGTGTTGACCATAGGTTCAGGTGGAGTACACTCTCTAGCATCATATTCTATGTATGTAATACCATCTTTTTTATATCTATAAAATTTTAATGTTGTGAGTGGAATCTCAATCGTTTCTTTAGTTGTAGACATATTGCTCCATTTCAGCATTCCAACGAAAACTATTTCTTACTTTTTTAAATGCTTTTAATACTATGGTTTCATGACAATCATCACCATAAATTGTTATGGGAGTGTGATAATAACGATTGTATGATTTTATAGGATGAAAAAGTATCTCGTTCCAAGTAAGTTCAATTTTTCCCTCATAGGGTTCAAAAGGCACTGATGAGATAATCCTCTTATTTGTAACCTTGCACTTAAAATGACATACCACATAAAAGCGGTCCATCTTGACAAATTCTAAAAGCGAGATAATATTTTGGTGTGTTATAGGCATAATGAATCCTAAGTAGTTTTCAACTACATAAGCAAAGTTTATACCACATTTTTAATTTTATTTTGTTATATACACTTCAAAACATTTTCTATCACTCTCAAGAAGTAATACATCTCCCCCATGAGCCTGTGCAATTTGTCGAGAAAGCACAAGTCCTAAGCCATTTCCTTTAAGTTTCGTACTCTTAAAAGCTTCAAAAAGATTTTTCTTATCTTCTATGGCTATACCACTATCATAGATATAAAAATGGTGGAACTCTTTATCTGTCGTATGTGTAATCTCCACTCTGCCCTCCTCTTCTTCATCAAGCTCTATAGCATCTATAGCATTGATAATAAAGTTGGAGAACATCATCTCAAGTAAGTCTTTATCTGCATGAAGTTCAAAATCATCTTGAGGAAACTGGAACTCTATCTCTTTAGAATAGCCATAATAGCCTATGCTTTCATATAAAGAGGCTCTTAACTCACTCCATAAAAAACTAGATTTACTTGCTTCAACACCTTTTGAAAACATCAAAGTTGCTTTTATAATTCTGTCAATTCGCTTTACAGAACGCTGTATCTCTTCAACTATAGGAATATTTTCAGGGATAACTCGTTTTTTTAATGTTGAACTCATTAAAGATATCGCCCCTATTGGGTTACGTATCTCATGTGAAAGATGTGCTGCCATCTGTCCCATAGTTGCAAGGTTTTCTTTACGTTTTTGCTCTGTAATATCAATAGCAGAAAGCATAATTTTATCTTTATAAGAGGAGCTTTTGATCAAGTAAGAGTTAGAATCAAACTTAATCTCATAATCCTCATTTTTGTACTCTAAAAGTTTTAAAAGAGCCCAAAGTTCACGAGCTTGAGAGTTTTGCAAGAAAATAGTATTATCGGAGTTAACAATCCATATGGCGTTTGGAAGAAACTCCACCACCTTCTCTACTGTATCTTGTAGATGAGCATAAGAAGCTTTAAGCTCATTAAACTCATTTTCAACCTTATAGGTTTGCTCGATTAAAAGGTTTAACTCTTCTGGTGTTACTGTTGCCATTTAGTGTTGAAATGCCACAAGTATTTTATAAAGTGAGTGAGCGTCATCACTCCCTGCAAGCTCACGAATCGAATGCATCGCATAAGTTGGTAAGCCTATATCTAAGGTGTCTATACCAAGGCGTGTTGCAGTGATGGGTCCTATTGTTGAGCCACATCCCATATCGCTACGAGTAACAAACTGCTGAATTGGCTCCTCTAAAGTAGTAGCTACATGTAAAAACTTTGATATAGTTGTAGCATTGGATGCATAGCGTTGATTTGCATTAACCTTGATTACTACACCTTTATTGATATATGGGGCATGTTTTGCATCATGTTTACTTGGATAATTTGGATGAATAGCATGAGCATTATCTGCACTAATCATCAAAGAACTTCGTATCATCTGCATATATTCATCATAGTCGCTAAACATTCGACGAAGTGTATTTTCTAAAAAACTTCCCCCTGCTCCACTGGTACTTTCACTTCCAACCTCTTCATGGTCTGAGGCTATAAAAAGCATAGGAGTCTCTTCATCAATAGAACAAATACTCAACATTCCAACATAACAAGAGAGTAAGTTATCTAATCGTGCACTTGCTATAAAATCATCATGAAGTCCAACATAAGAAGCTTTTGTAGTATCATAAAAACTCAGTTCACTTGCATAAAGTTCTTTAGCATCCAAAACACCCTCTTTTGAGAGTTGCCATAATAAAAACTCATCAAATTCAAAGTCATCATTTGTACTCATCACAGGGCAAAGATCTGTTTGTTTATTGACCGTTCTATCTTTATTTGCCTTATCATCAAGATGGATTGCAAGAGAGGGGATAGTTGCTATCTTTTTTTCAACATTTATAAGTTGAGATTGTATCTCTCCTGCACTATTGAGATAATTAACTCGTCCTGCAAGAGAGAGATCTCTGTCAAACCATGGATTTAAAAGAAGTCCTCCATAGCTCTCAACACCAAATTTTACAACACCGTATTCTTTTATAATAGGATTTGGTTTTAGCTTAAGATTTGGAGAATCAGTATGTGCTCCAACCATAAGATAATTTTTTTTCTTTTTTGGGTAAGTAAAAGCGATGATAGAGGAATCATTACGTGTTACATAATACTTTTTCCCCACCTCAAGATTCCATTTATCTACTTCATTTAATGGTTCAAATCCAGCATTACCAAACATTGCTGCCATATTTGCAGTAGCATGAAAAGGTGTTGGTGAAGCATCTAAAAACCCCATCAATCCTTCATTAAAATCTTGTTTATTCATTTAAAAACTCCGTCATTTTTTGAGATGATAATGGTCTTGCATAAAAATATCCTTGTACTAAATCACAATGATTTTTTACTAAGAAATCTTTTTGTACTTTTGTCTCTACACCTTCGGCTATAACATCTATCTTTAAACTTTTACATAAGTCTATAATAGTTTTTGCTATAGCTGAATCATCTAGATCTTGAGGGACATTATCTACAAAAGATTTGTCTATTTTCAATTTACTAATTGGTAAACGTTTCAAGTATGCAAGAGAAGAATACCCTGTTCCAAAATCATCAATGGCAATAGAGATTCCTAATGCACTAATCTCTTCTAAAATTTTAATAGAGTTATTAGGATTGTTCATAATTTGAGTTTCAGTAACTTCAAATTCTAACTCTTCAGGCTTCATTTTATACTTCTCAAGCATAAGTTTTAAAAACTCTATAAAGTCAGATTCTTCTATCTGCTTTATCGTTAAATTTAACGATAGTTTTCCAGGCTGAAGCCCTTGTTCTTTCCAGTTTTCAAGTTGGGCCATCGCCTTATTCATCACTATACGATCTAGCTCAACTATCATACCATTCATCTCAGCCACAGGGATAAATTTATCGGGAAAGACAAAACCCATCTCTGAATGGTTCCATCTTACAAGTGCTTCCATACCCACAATTTTGTTTTCTCTTGCATCTATCTGAGGCTGATAATATACCTCTAAATCATCATCTTTAAAAGCTTTTCTGAGTTCTGTTTCGAGATACACTTTTTCAAAAGCTCTTAGTGTCATGTCTTCATCATAAAAACTATATGTATTTCTACCATTTTGTTTAGATTTATACATAGCAGCATCTGCATTTTTAAGTAGTTCACTTGCGACAAGGCCATCATTAGGGTAGATAGAAACACCGATACTCATAGCAACATGGAGAGTATTGTTTCCGATTTTGAAAGGCTTTTTAAATACATCCATCCCATTTGTAATAATCTTTGTAATATCATTAGTATGTTTGATATCATTTAATATAATACAAAACTCATCCCCACCAAGACGCGATAAGGTATCAGAGTTTCTCATTTTATATTTCATTCTTTTGCTTACTTCCACTAAAATTTTATCACCTATATGGTGCCCTAAAGAATCATTAATCTCTTTAAAGTTATCTAAGTCAATAAATAAAATTGCAACATGTTGATTGTAGCGTTTTGCCATACTTATAGACTGTTTAAGACGGTCCATAAAAAGTATACGATTGGGAAGACCTGTTAGGGCATCATGATTAGCTTGAAATTCTAGAAGCTCACGTTGCTCCTCTAAAACTTGTAAACTTTTTTCTAAATCAAGTTGAATCTTTTTTAACTCCGTTATATCCCGACCAGCACCGACAGTACCTATGATATTGCCATCTTTATCATAAAAGGGAGCCTTGTAAACCTCAAGATATAAAAGTTTTCCTTTTACATTGCCATACTCTTCAAATTTCATAGCCTTATTGTTGTCTATAACAACCTGATCACTATTAAAACAAAGCTCCCCAAAAGTATGCCAATTTGGTTTATCTTTATGAGCTTCACGTTCACGAAGAGCAAAAAAGACATCCCCTTTGCCTATAGGTTCTTCTGTGTTTTTTGCCATAAGTAAACCGTCACAGATAGCTTTATTTGCATAGATATATTTTCCATCAAGATCTTTTGCCCAAAGCATATCAGGAAGATGTTGAGTAAGTAAATTGAGTAAATCGGAATTATGTTCTTGTAGATCAGAAAGTTTAAATGACATAGTAAATCTCCAATTGGTATAATTATTGTACTATAAATTTAGAAAATAAAGGGAATTAATCGTTTCGTTCTTTTTGTATATAGAGCATACTCTTCACTCTCACAATGCCATAAACTTTCTTCATAAAAAAGTTTTACAAGCATATTTACTGATAAAAGGATAAATAGCACCATCTCATAATATGTCGCATATAAAAAAACTATGCCAAGCATACTAAGTAGGACAGAGGCATACATAGGATGACGGATATAAGCATAAATACCATTTGTTACAAGAACACAATCCTCTTTAATATCAGGTACAATATTGAAATTTCCAGAGCGATGTTGAGAGATCGCTAAAAAACCTATAAGTAAACCAATACTTAGAAAAGCTAAACCAATATAGAGAAAATGAACTTCACTCCCCAAAGGTAAAAGCATCAAAAAGATCAGAAAAAATTGTATAAATACTAAGATTTTACCTTTCATCTAAGCTTCTAAGATGTCTATAAATTCATTACCATCTAAAACCCCAATTAATTTAGAATCTACTCGTATAGCAGAGTCTATCACAACATTATGTAGTTTTGAAACGATAGTAATTTT
>Ga0256828_1002523_pt1 | contig 10859 bp, 7 predicted proteins | sample CV88metaG_FD_185993 | JGI IMG/M metagenome (GOLD analysis project Ga0256828, IMG submission 185993) | Hydrothermal vent microbial communities from East Pacific Rise, Pacific Ocean - CV88 | ecosystem: Environmental > Aquatic > Marine > Hydrothermal vents | place: Pacific Ocean: East Pacific Rise... | reverse complement strand
TTTTAGAAACCATAAACCGGAAAGCTTCCTCATTAACCCGCCAATCTAAATCGATTAATAAAATATTGTCCGATTTGGCGTAAACCGCTCCCAAATTTCTCGCTCCCCCCTGATTCCACGGAATATTGTCCAAAATCCTGAGCCAAGTCAGATTGAGATTCACCTTTGGAAGTTGGTATTGGATGGGAGAGCCATCATCTACAATTATAAACTGAATTTGGTCCAATAATTCTCCATCCATTTGGGAGTAATACTCCAAAAGGGAATAAACAGAAGAGAGATTAGTATCCAAATAGAAATGGGTAATATAACTCAATTTTATATGGGATTTGGGTTGTTGGGCAGGTCGGGCTCCACAATTCATTTATTTCCTTTTTATAAAACTATAAAATCCTCCTAACAATGGATGCCGATAGATTTTTAGTCTTTTAGAGAGCCATTTTACCCTATTTTTTATCCCTATTCGTCTAATTTCAGTCAAATTGGAATTGGGAAGGTTAATTCCCCGGCGGGTAGTCCAAAAGGAATTAAAATAATTTTTTCCCATTTCCACTAATTCCGGCGAATAGTTTCCCCGGGGCCAGCAGAGGGCACTGGGATTAAATCCCCTTTTTTTTAAAATTTGGCGGGAGAGGGCAAATTCCTCCTCCCAGCTATATTTTTTCCCAAAGTAAAAATCCCGGTGGGAGTGGGTATGGGATTGGATATCCATTAGGTCTCCCATCTGTTCCAACTCTTTCCAGTTTAAAACCACTTCTGCCGGTTTCTCCTTTATCCGTTCCTTTGCTAAATTGTGGGATAAAGGACGGAAAGGAAGATAAGTCTGGGAGGCTTTTTCGACCCATTCGGTTACAACAAAAATGATTGCCCGTAAATTTAATTCTTTTAAAATAGGATAGGCATAGTAGTAATTATCCCGCCATCCATCGTCAAAGGTGATAACAACCCCTTTTTTTACCGATAATTCTCCCTTTTTAAATCGGTAAAATTCCTCCAATGATAGGGTTCGATATCCCTCTTCCACCAACATTTCCATCTGTTTTCTAAATATTTCCACTGGTGTGGTAATAAATCCTCCCTCCGGTAAAACATGGTGATACATTAAAACCGGCACACTTTCCACTGCTACCCTTTTCGACAGTTTTTAGGTCATTTTTTTGGACTTTAAGCCGATTGAACCAATTTCTTTTATTTCCAATCTTTAATTTTTTGTTTTTAATTTTTATTGGGAGAACTACTATTTCTTTTCTCCAACCACCTCCCGATAGAGGAGTTGAGTTGCCTTTACCATTTTATCAACCGAAAAATGGGTAGTTACCCACCGGCGACCAGCCCGTCCCATTTCCTGCCGGAGATTTGGATTATTTGCCAACAGGGATATTTTTTCCCTCAACTCCTCTACATTGCCCGGTTCAAATAGAAAACCGCTTTTTCCCTCTTGAATAGCTTCAGGAATACCTCCAACTCGACTTCCAATTACTGGAATTTCCGCACTTTGGGCTTCCAGTAACATTGTTCCCAATGCCTCCGAATTGGAAGGCAAAACTCCAATATCCAAGGCTGGATAGACTTTTTCCGGGTTGGGATAATCACCAGCAAAAATGACCCGATTTCCAATCCCTAATTCTTGTACCAACTGTTCCAATTCTTTTCTTTTCGGTCCCTCTCCCACAATTACCAATCGGACTGGAAGGGGAGCAACCGCCCGGATTAAATCTTCATGCCGTTTCGACCCCCTTAAAACCGCCACTATTCCAACAACTACCTCATCGGGAGAAATACCCCATCGCTCTCTCAATCGGGTTGGTCGCTGGCGAAACCGATCGGTATCTATACCAGTATAAATAACTTGCACTTTTTCCTTTTTTACTCCCCGTTCAATTAATCGTCGGGCAACCTGTTTGCTAACTGCTATTACCCGATCCGATAGATTATAACTCAACGGATTTCGGATTGGATAGAAGAGATGGCGGGTGCGAACCACTTTAATACCGGTCAATTTTCCTACAATTGCTCCAATCCATCCATCCTTTCCAGAATGGGTCGAAATAATATCAATATGGGCACTTTTAACCAATGAGACCAGTTTAATGATTGTTCCAATTTGATAACTTTTTTCTAATTTAACTGGAATAAATTCTCCCTCAATCTCATGTCGTCGTTGGTAGAGTTGACTATCGGGATTTACTCCCCAATAGATTTTAAATTTTGGTCCCAATCGATTGACCAATCGAACAGTCCGTTGCTCCTGTCCGCCCCACCCTTTAGAGGAGTCCAATTCCAAAATTTTAATAACTCCCATTAATTCTCCTTATCCCTTTTTTCAACTTTTCCATAAAGGGATTAACTTCCTTTTAACTTTACTTAAAGGTCAGAGAAAATGGGACAGGAAGGGTTACGATTGGTAACCTCTACTTTTTTCCAATCGACTGAAAACCCTCTTCAGACTGGTTGGAGACCATCTCCTCCAATCGACGGAAAATTTTATCCAGTTCCAGCTCTACCAGGCATCGGCTAATTTTTGAGCCGTTACATCCATCTTTTCCGCAAGGGATACATTCCCAATCCCGTTGGTAGACCGAATGGATGCCCATCCGCTGTTCTCCCCGTCGGGAAATGTAGCCGGACTCCATCAATCGGTTGTCCCACGGACCCCAATGGAAGGCACCGCTGGGACCAAATAGGGCAAAAACCGGAGTATTATTGGCAGCGGAAAGATGCATTATTGCTGTATCCACTCCTATAAAAAGGGTCGCCTGTCGGTTTAAAAAAGTTACTTCCGAAAGGGTAAGTTGACCGGCAAATGAAATGGGTGGGATTGTGCAACGGGTTAAAATTTGATGAACCATTTCCAACTCTTTTGGAGCGGGACCGGCGGTAATTACAACCGGTAAACCCAGTTTTTGTTGGATAAAATCAATGATTTTAGCAGTCCGGTCAGGGGGAGGAGTTTTAAACAACCAACGGGAAACTGGATGGCAGTGGACAAACTCTTCCGGTAGAGAAAGGCGAGCAATTTTTTTAATAGCAATTGGATCGGGATGGAGATAAACCCGCTTTTCAAATATTTTGCCTCCCAACAGTTTTATCGGGTCCAAATTGGCGTCAATTGTATGGCGAATTCCTTGGGGAGGGAGAGGATGGGTATAAACCGATTTAAAAATTCCCTTTTTCGGAGGATAGCCGATTTTAATTTTTGCTCCAGAGAGATAGGCAATAATTGCTCCCCTTTCCCCTTCGGTTAAATTAATAACTATATCGTATCGGTGGTAAAATTGGCGGAAAAAATTCCATTCCCTTTTTAAACGGGCAGGAAAGGGCAAAGCCTTTACAGTTGGACGGTCATATAAAATCAGATTGGAAATATCCCGGTTGTAGAGAAGTAACTCTTCGCAACCCCTATTAATTCCAAAATCCAACTCCCATTCGGGAAAATTTAATTTTAAGTTCCGGAAGAGAGGAGTTGTTAAAATTACGTCTCCAATGTGGCGAAATTTGGTAATTAAAACCCGCAACCTTTCCCTTTTAAATCGTTATAGTCTCTTTCTCTTTTTGGTATAATCCCTTTCCCTTTTTTAGTTCCAATCCTGCTTGTTTAATTCCCATATTCCCTTTTCCACTCCAATCTATTCCATATTCCAATCCTTTAAAATTTATTCCTCTTTTTTAGGGTTTTTCCTTTCTTCCTCCTTCCCTTTTACATATTTCCAAAAGGTGTACTGACTGTAGAGAAGTGCCAATAGAAAGCCGGTCCACCCTTCTAAAAAACCCAATCGGATAAGGTAGATTTTTAAAAAGGTCCAAATAGGAGCAAAAATGGCTTTTACTGGTCTAAACTTTGCGCCAATTTCCGAATAGCGATTCTGTTTTGCAATAAATTCTCCTATTGTTCGGTAGGCGTAGTGGTGTATCTCCCCCTTTAGTCGACCAATTTTACCGGTAGGGCACTCCACCCGTTCGTGGACCGGACGGAAAGTAAATCGACATTTGCGACGATTGAATAGGCGTAAAACCCAGTCGGGATAAAATCCCCCGTAGCGAACCCATTTGCCGAAAAAATTATTTAACCGGGGAAGGTAGTAGCCATCTTTTGGAGGAGTCGGAAAGAGTTGTTCCAATTCTTGTCGGAGTTGGGAGGTTACCACTTCATCACTATCCAAAACTAAAACCCAGTCGTTTCGGGCTTTTTCCACTCCCTTCTGTTTCTGCTTTCCAAATCCTTCCCAATTTGGGTCGAAATAAATGGAAACATTGGGAAATTGTCGGGCAATTGAAAGGGTTTGATCCTTGCTTCCATTGTCATAAATAATTACTTCTTCGGCAAATTCAACCGATTTTAAAACCTCCTCTAAATAGAGTTCGCTATTATAGGTCAAAATTACTACCGAAATTGGTATTCCCACTATTCTCCCTTTTCGATAAATTGGGAGATACTAGCGATAACCCCTTCCCACAGTTTTTGACGGGCGGTTTTGCTGGTCCAACCAATATGGGGAGTTAGAATTATTCGGTCTTGGAGCGATTTGGGCAAATTTAATAGGGGATTGGTGGAGGGAGGAGGCTCTATTGGTAAGACGTCGGTGGCAAACCAAAATTTTTTTCCACTTTTCAGAAGCTCTGCTACCTTTTCCTCATCTACTATACCTCCCCGTCCGCTGTTGACCAAAATTGTATCCTCTTGAAGTAATTCCAACCGGCTTCGATTCAATAAATGATAAGTTTTTCGGTTTAGGGGAGCGTGAATCGTAATAATATGGGAAGTGCTTAACAACTCTTCCAAAGGTAAATGGAGGTAACCGGCATCCAGATTTTTGCCAGAGGTGGAATAATAAACCACTTCTGTTCCCAATCCAACTGCCAACTGGGCTACCCGTTGCCCGATTTTTCCCATTCCAATAATCCCCCACCTTTTCCCAGCTATTTCATCCCATTCTACAATATGGGTAAAAATTGGAGAATTACTCCATTGCCCTTTTCCATACCGATTGAAATATAAAATCCGGTTCGCAAGAGTTAATACAACCCCGAGGGTATATTGGGCAACACTGTCGGTGGAGTATCCGGCAACATTTTTAACTTTTATACCCAATTGACGAGCCCCTTCCAAATCCACATTATTCATTCCGGTGGCGGTAATTTGAATTAATTTAAGGGTGGAATTCCTTTCCATTAAAGAACGGTCAATAACTACTTTATTGGTAATTACAATTTCTGCTCCAGCGATTCGGGTGCCGGTTTCCTTTGGCTCCGTTCGCCGATAAACCTCTACTTTTCCAAACTTCTCCAGCCGGGAGTAGTCCACATTCCCAAGGGTTGCTCCATCCAATACCACAATTTTCCGCTCCATATTTACCCTTTTAAAGTGGGTTAAAACCCTTCCCTTTCCCTCTCCCTCTTCTTTTCCCATCCTTTTCCAACTCTTAATCCCTCTTTTACCTTTTTATCGAATTGCCAATTTTTCCACTTTTAATTGCAATTGACAATTGGAACAACAATTGGCTCCCCTTTATCTTTTTTGAGCCCTTTAATTCTCCGAATATGTTTTTTTATTACATCTTTTAACCGATTTTCCAAAATTCGAGGTCGATGGAACAGTTGCCGATTGTGCTCCAAAAAATTGATTAATAATTCTTCAATCTCTTTCCCAAAGGGGATATTTTCCCGCTCAGAAACAATACCGTAACTCACTACCCGCGGTTTTCCTATAATTTCTCCTCTATTCCGGTCGATTTGAAGGGTAATGAGTACAATTCCCTTTTGGGCTAACTCCTGTCGAGATTCTACAATCTCCTTTTCAATCTCTTCATTGAGTTGATTATCAATAAAAACTTTTCCAACCTTTACTTTTCCAACCTTCCGAACTCCTTTACTTCCAATTTCCCACTGCTCTCCATCTTCCATTATAAAAATATGCTCTTCTGGAATACCGGTCTCCATTGCGGTCAGTTTATGTCGAACCAAATGGTTAAACTCTCCGTGAACCGGGAAAAAATATTTAGGTTTTACTAATCGGAGCATTAGTTTTTGCTCTTCTTGGGAAGCGTGTCCTGACACATGAATTTCGCTAAACTCTTGATAGGCTACTTGAGCTCCTTTTTTTAATAAAAAGTTAATCAATTTGGACACTGCCGGTTCATTTCCCGGAATTGCTTTGGCTGAAATAATAATTTGGTCTCCCTCTTTTAACTTTTGCCGATGCTCTCCTTTAGCCATTCGGTAGAGGGCACTCATACTCTCCCCTTGACTCCCGGTGGTAATAATTAAAATCTGGTTGTCGGGATATTTGGAAATTTCCCAAGGACGGATAAAAATCGATTTATCAAATTTGATATATCCCAACTCCATTGCCAATTGAAGGTTTTGTTCCATACTTCGTCCAATTACCGCCACCTTTCTTCCAAATTGTTGGGCGGTCAATATGGCTTGATAAACCCGATGGATATTGGAGGAAAAGGTAGACATAATAATTCGACCTGATGTCGATTGGAAGATTTGTCTAAAAGTATTCCCTACAATTCGCTCTGAAGGAGTAATTCCCGATTGGTGGGAATTAGTGGAGTCGCTAAATAAAGCCAAAACTCCTTGCTCTCCGTAGTGGGCAAGCCGATGGAGGTCGGGAGGATAACCATCAATTGGAGTATGGTCAATTTTAAAGTCGCCGGTGTGGATAATAGTTCCAACTGGTGTTTGAATTGCCAGAGAAGAACTATCTACAATTGAATGGGTCATATGAATCCATTCCACTTTAAAATCTCCAATCTGAATCGGATGCCGTTTTTTAACCGACCGAAAATAATTTTGGTATTGGGTAATTTTATGCTCCCTAAATTTATGGCGAATCATTCCCAATGGGAAACTGGTGCCATAAATTGGCACCTGCAATTCTTTAAACAGATAGGGCACTGCTCCAATGTGGTCTTCATGACCGTGGGTAATAATTAACCCTTTAATTTTATTTCGAATCTCTTTTAAGTAGGTAAAATCTGGAATTAAAATATCTACTCCGTGCATATCCTCTTTTGGAAAACTCATTCCACAATCGATAACAATTGCCGAATTTTCACTTTCCAAAACTGCACAATTGCCTCCAATTTCTTCCAATCCTCCCAGTGAAGTAAATTTAATCCACCGATTTGGATTGGGCTTAATTCGAGAGTGGGTAGTCAATCGATTTCGATGAATTGTCTCATTTTCTTTAACCGCTCGCTGTAAATCTTTAAACCAGTGAAAGGACTTATTGCCATTTCCCTTTTTATCGTTTCCTTTTTGTTTGTCGGGATTGGTTTGGGCGCCCTTTTCCTGTCCTTTGGAAATGGTTTTGGGTTGGGATTCTCCATTTTGGGCGGTTTTTCCAGATATTTTGGAAGTTTTATCTCCCTTTGAAAATGATTCCTCCCCATTTTTTGCGGATTTTTTTCCACCCTTTAGAAATTTGGATTCTCCCTTTTTGTCTTGGGAAAGTTTCCCGTTTGTTTTGCACTCTTTTTCCTCGTTCTTTAGGGAATTATTCCTATTTGAATCCCCATTTTTAACTTTCTTTTTTCCATTTTCAATGGACCTGTTTCCGTTTTCAAAAAACCTTTCAGAGGACTTATTTCCATTTTTTCCACTCCTCCCATTTTTAACCGATTTTTCCATTTCTTTTCTATTTTCAGTTTTGCTTTTTAGATTGCTACCCTCCTCCCGGCTCTGTTTACAATTTTGGTCCCCATCCGAATTTTCTCCTTTCCATTTATTTTCCTGTTCCCAATCCCAATTTTTATTCCGATTTTTGTTCCGATTTGTATTTTGCTCCCTATTTCCATCCTGCTCCATTTTATTTATATTCTCCAATTTGGGATTCTCTTCCCTTTTAGAGGGATTTTTTACTTCAATTTGACAATTTTCCTCCTTTTTAACCCCTTTTTCTTCCAATCCGTTGCCCTTTCTATTTCCAAAAGAGTTATTTTTATCGGAGGAGTTTGAGCTGTTTTTGACCCCATTATCCCTATTTACTCCTACTTTCTTCTCCGGTTTTTCCTTTCCATCCCTTTTCCATTTTCCCTCTTTTAATAACGCCTCCAAATTTTCCTCTTTTGATGACTTCTCCTCTAAAGGCAATAATTCCTCCTCTAAAGATTTTTCCCATTTTTTTTTCCTACCAATCAATTCCCGTTTTTCTTCCATAATTGTGCTCCTTTCCAAATCAATGACGACTATTTTAAGGCGGAAAAGAGCTGGAAAAAAGTAGGGTAAGTTACCTGATGGGGACGAATTGTAGGGGGAAGTTTCAATCTCTCCAAAACCCTATCCAAATTATGGTGAGGGTAGTAGGGTTGGAGATTTTTCCGGAGGGTTTTACGGGGATTTCGAAACCCTTTTTTTAAAAAATTGGCAAAAATAGGGTCAAAACTCTCCCTTTTTTTTCGAATTTTCAGGACCGAACTGACCACCTTTGGAGGAGGAGTAAAGGCTCCCGGTGGAACATCGGTAACCTTTGTCGCCTCTCCAACCGATTCGGTTAAAATCGCCAATGGAGAGTAATTTTTTTCCCCCGGTTTGGCTAAAAACTTATCGCCTACCTCCCGTTGAACCATTACTACCAACTCTTTTACCAATGGGTCTGCCAACCCTTTTAATACGATTCTGGTGGCAATGTAATAGGGTAAATTTGCCACAATCCGGTATGGTTGGGATAGGAGAGATTCCTTTTCCCAAAATTCCAATACATCTCCACATTTTAGTGGTAGAGTGGGAAACTTCTCCCGTAACAATTCGCACAGTTGGATATCAATTTCATAGGCGGTAACCGCCCCTTTTTCCAGCAACTTTTCCGTTAAATCGCCTAAGCCAGGTCCGATTTCAACTATCGGTAACCGATTATCGGACATCGCTTGGACGATCCGATTTAAATAATATTCATTTTTTAAAAAATTTTGCCCAAATCGCTTTTTTGCCTTTAATTTTCCTTTTAAATCTCCTTTTTTCCTTAAACCTTTCTCCACTGGAATCCCTTTTAAAACCTCTCCCCTCCCTGCCCGCTATTATACCATCAAAACCCAATTAGAAGATTGGATATAATTTAAATAAAAGGGAGGGGTATGAGACTGGAACAATTGAAAAAGTTTATTAAAGTAGTGGAAACTCCATTGGAGGTTGAATTGGAAATTCCCCATTTGGCTTATATTGAAGCCAAAAAAAAGGAACCTAAAATTTTACTTTTTACCAATCCTGTGGAAAAGGGACACTCTTTCCCAATACCAGTCGTTATGAATCTATTTGCCAATAGGAAAGTCGTAGATGCCATTTTGGGCAAACCGATAGAAAAAATATCCTCCCAAATAGGTGAACTTTTAAAAATCACCCCTCCTACCAATTTTAAAGAACGGTTGAAATTTATTTCAAAACTCCTTCCCTTGCGGTTTATAATTCCTCGCCGGAAAAAGGGACTGGGTGAGTGTCAACAGGTAGTGTGGAAAAAGGCGGACCTTTCCCAATTACCTATTTTAAAAACTTGGGAATTGGATGGAGGTAAATTTATTACAATGGGACAGGTTTATACTACTTCCCTCGATGGCAAAGTCCAGAATGTGGGACTTTATCGACTCCAGCTCCACTCTCCGACCCGGTTGGGACTCCACTGGCAAATCCATAAAGATGGTGCCCACCTTTTTTGGGAGTATAAACGGGCGAATCGTCCAATGCCGGTTACAATTGGGATTGGGGGGGACCCTCTCTACAGCTGGTGTGCTACTGCTCCTCTTCCACCGGGAATTTTCGAACTTGCCCTTTACGGGTTTATCCGTCAAAAGCCGGTGGAGTTGGTAAAATGTTTAACCAATCCCATTTGGGTGCCAACTGATTTGGATATTGTAATTGAAGGGTGGTGCAATCCAGCGGAAATGGAATTGGAAGGAATGTTTGGAGACCATACCGGTTACTACACCCTCCCAGAACCCTTTCCGGTAATGGAAGTAACTAAAATTACTACCAAAAATAATCCCCGATTTTATGCAACAGTGGTGGGAAAACCGCCGATAGAGGATAGGTGGCTCGGTTTTATTACAGAACGGCTTTTTTTACCTCTACTACAAACCACAATTCCCGACCTATTGGATTACCATCTGCCGGAAAATGGAGTCTTCCACAATCTATTAATTGGGAAGGTTGCTTCCAGATATGTTGGACATTCTTTTCAAATTGCCCACGCCCTTTGGGGAATTGGGCAAATGAGTTTTTTAAAACAGGCAATTTTTCTGCCACCGGAGGTAAAAGATTTAACCGATGGTCGGCAGGTAGCACAGGCAGTTTTGGAACGGTTTAATCCCGATCGTCTACTAATTTCAAAGGGAGTGGTAGACCAATTGGACCATGCTTCTGATACCCCGTTGGTGGGAGGAAAGGTTGCCGTCGATTGCACTGGAAGTCCAGTTTCCCGGGAAGTTACTCCCCTTTCTGACCAAGCCCTTTTGGAACAACTCCAACAAATAGATTCCCAAATTGTGGGAGTTACCCAATATTTTATCGAGACTCCAAACCCGGTGGCGGTGGTGGAAGTAAAGAAGAGAACTTCAATGGGAGAATTATTTAAAAAGTTGACCCATCTCCAGTCTCATCTAAGAATTGTAGTATTTATTAATACTCCGGAACGGGAAAATCCATACTTGCTGATTTGGCGGGTTACCAATAATATGGACGGAGAGCGGGATATTTTTATCGATGGAAAAATGGTCGGAATTGACGGAACCAATAAAGGAGAAGTGGACAATTTTCCCCGGAAATGGCCTCCCGATGTATGGGCTACTAAAAGGGTGGTAGAAAAACTCAAAAGCTTAGGATTGGTGGAGTTATCCGATTGGGAGTTAAAACAAATGGAGGTA